>Ga0181355_1000006_pt1 | contig 70613 bp, 63 predicted proteins | sample Fa13VDMM15DN_FD_130099 | JGI IMG/M metagenome (GOLD analysis project Ga0181355, IMG submission 130099) | Freshwater viral communities from Lake Michigan, USA - Fa13.VD.MM15.D.N | ecosystem: Environmental > Aquatic > Freshwater > Lake | place: USA: Michigan | collected 2013-09-23 | reverse complement strand
CTTGAATTATTTATTCTCTTTATTATAATAAATCAGGAGGATAATGTTATTTGCGGCATATTTGGAGCTAAAGAGTTTACGAAATACGTAAAGCTTTACAATAAAAACAAGAAAAGAGGTAACTTTTCTTATGGAGGCCTATTGATTGGCAAGAGATTGCATGCTATTTTGAAGACACCAGGCGTTACACAATTAAACAATAAGCTAATTATTGAATATGGTAAAAAGAAGAAGTATATTAATGACTTCAATTATTACTTAGGTCATACGCAAGCTCCTACTTCATCGCAACGAAAGTTTACACCTGCAACTTCACACCCGTTTAAATATAAAGATTGGCTAATAGCTCATAACGGTGTCTTAACTAACGATAAACAACTCAAAGCTTTGATACCGGATAAGAAAGCTTTTAACGTTGTTGATTCATCTGTAATACCAGTATTATTACATATAAACGAAAAGAGTATTAAGGACGAGGTAGCAGGTATTGTTCGAACGCTTTCACAACTCAAAGGCACGTTCGGGCTTTGGATGTACAATCAAAAGAGCGGGAACATATATATTGCTCGCTCTGGTAGTACACTATATGCTGACTTTATTAATAATGAGTTTTCATCTCTACCCGAACCCGAATATGTTGCACTAGAGGAGGGTCTAGTATATCTTTTAACACAGGAAGGTATTACTTCTGTTGGTAAATTTACTTCTAACTCACCATTCTTTACACCATGAAGATCGCTTTTTATTTTACAACTAAAGGAGCTAATGCTGAAGAGACATTAGCTTACAAATCATTATCACGGTTAAACGATATTGATGTGTATTACGACGCTAACAACAAAGAAGGTCTAAGCGTAATGTATAATTCTATTTTAAAAGAACACTTAAATGATTTTGATTATATAGTTTTTCTCCATGATGACGTATATGTTGACGACCTCGGTGTTTGTGAGAAATTAATCAAAGCACATACTCAATTTGATATTGTTGGCATTGCAGGCGGCGTTAACCCTACAATTAAAGCACCAGCTTTATGGCATTTAATGTGCGGTGGGTTTCAAAGTAACAATCTATATGGCGCTGTTTCACACCCATGTAGCAAGGATCAAATTATGTTTACTAATTTTGGTCCAACACCCTCACGCGTTACTATATTAGATGGGTTATTTCTTTCTGTAAAAACAAAAAGTGTCAAAGAGACCGGCTGGAAGTTTAATGAAAACTACAACTTTCATCATTACGATATTGCTAGCTGTATTGATGCAAATAAAAAGAAACTAAAGCTTGGAGTCGCCCCTGTCTGGGTTATGCATAATTCGCCTGGGCTATTAAGCTTTGAAGATAAAAACTTTAATGCTAGCCAAGAGAAATTTCTAAAAGAATATAGTACACATTGATAACAAGAAAAAGTACTATATTATAGATTAATGGCGAAGTTAGATTTAGACTATTTTGAAACAGTAATCGCCTATAAAAGCCTTACTGACGACACGTACCTTGCCTCTATTGTTGATTACGTTAAACCACTTTACTTTAAAAATAAAGATATAAAAGCTATTTTTACTATTATTCGTGATTTTTACGAAAAGAGAAATACCAAACCAACTATTACAGAGATAAAATCGTATTTAACAACAGACGAACTTAAAACATCTCTTAAGAATGTTGTTAATCTATTTACTGGCATAGATAAAAATCTTAATAATGATGAGCTCTCGACGAATACAGAAATTTTTTTAAAAGAGAAAGCGGTATATCATACTATGATGGATGTAGTGGATGATATTAATAAAAACGAAGTCGATACATCTAAAATTTTGGATAAGTTTGAAAAGGCATGCAGTATTACTCTCGCAACTGAAATAGGTTTAGATTTATTTACTGATGTCGATCGTGTTATTGATGATTTAAATTCCACAGACAGATATATTCCTTCAAAGTGGAAATGGCTTGATGATAAAATAGGTGGTGGTTTTTTGGAATCCGGTCGTGCATTATACCTGTTTGCTGGTGAAACTAATATTGGAAAAAGTATTTTTCTCGGTAACGTTGCAATTAATATTGCTAAACAAGGTAAGACAGTGCTCTTAGTTTCTCTTGAAATGCCTGAGCTTGTATATGCAAAGCGACTTTGTTCGAGTGTATCCAAGATACCTCTTGGCCAGCTTAAAGTTGAATCCCAGAATCTTAAGAGCCAAATTTCTGAGTATTGTATTGAAAATCCAAACTCTAAGATTATTATTAAAGAGTTTCCACCTGCTACAATAACTTGTAATCATTTAAAAGCTTTTGTAAGAAAGCTTACACAAAAAGGAATAAAAATTGATGCTATTGTTCTCGATTACGTTAATTTGCTCAACTCAACAATGGGTGATAGCAGTTATGAAAGAATTAAAATCTGCACCGAACAACTACGCGCATTAACGTATGACTTTAATTGCCCTATTATTTCAGCTACACAGCTCAATAGAGATGGGTATGAAATATCTGAACCCGGTCTTAAAACTATCTCAGAAAGTATTGGTCTGGCAATGACCGGTGACGTGATATTAAGCGTATGGCAGGAAGATACTGATAAAGAGCTAGGTGTTATTAAGATGGGCTTTATGAAAAATCGATTTGGACCTAATTTCGGATTCTGCCCTATGAGAATTGATTATACTACACTTACTATTACAGAGGACGAACATATAAACGATACAGAAGGGAGTGCATCATCGATTAATACATTGACAAAATTAGCGTTGGGATAGATGGATTTACAATAAATAGTCAATAATTAGTATTGACAGTGAATACATTTGATCCATCTAAGCAAATGACAGAGTATGAGCAGACACATTTGTTCTTATCTTTTTGTTCATTTGTGACACTTACCAACTCTAAAAAGCTTAATTTAGCTAATGTTTTTATTTTATTACTTAAAAAAAGAGCACTTCGAGATCTTTTTAAAGCATATTGTGACATTAAAAATGATTTTAGTGCAATTAAATTTTTCTTGCATTTTGATTCAACATTGTATAAAAGTAAATACGTTATGAAGTTTTTAAACAGTTCCAAAAAGAGTCTATTTTTATGAGTAAAAAACACCCTAATGCAGAAGTATCCTTAAATGGTAAGAAGAGTCTTGATAAAGCTTATTTTGAAAAAGCCCTTAATAAGTTTGGCAGAGAATTTTTAAAGTCAGGCGTTTTAGACGTTTTAAGACTTAAAAGGTGTCACTATAAGCCAAGTAAGATGCGTCGCGTCAAAAAAGAACTTTCCCGTAATAAGTGGAAATTCTATAATTAATGACGACATTCGAAAAGCACATTTATAACACATACTTAGCTGTTTCTAGATCGAGTAAGAACAAGCCCTTTAAGCTTCGTAAAAATTTTGAAAAAATTGACGAAGCGCAGTTTATTGCAATTAAACGCATTGCAACATTTTTAAAGAAGTTCCCTCATATTAAGATTGAGGACTATTTTAAAGCTCCTTATAGCCTCTATCCTGACGAGCCTTATTTTCCTCTTGATTATTATGCCAGCCTCAAGGCTACAAAATCATATACCTTATTTCAGAAAAAGATCGTTAACATGGATCCCGATAGCGAAGAGCAGTTATCAAATATAAAACAATCACTTGTGTTTATATTAAATTTTTGTAATGAAGTTAAAGTAAGCCCACAAAATTATATTAATCACAAAACAAATAATGAATATTCATTTATGGTTCATTTAAAAGAGCATAAAGTCAACATCTATACGCTTCTAGGGTTCGAAGTATTTGAGAAAAATCTTAAGAGCAGAGATCCTGAAATAATACGGTTTATTATTGGCGACGATTTCTATAACAACATATCTACGTATAGAACAAAGCTTTATAATTCAAAAAAGGCTTTAAGACTTGTAGACCTCGGCCTTAAAAAGATTTCTAGCAAATTTGCTTGATTTATTTTTATTCGAATATATCATACATAATATGAATACATTTACTACATCGATGTTTGAAAGCATTAAGGGTGCTCTAACTAAAAATAACGAATCTTCCTCTTCAAAAATTAAGGATTATTTGCGTACTGAAGCAGGTAATACTTATACTGTAAGACTTTTGCCTAATGTTAAAGATGCCGCAAAGACATTTTTTCATTACTACTCTTACGGCTGGAATAGTCTTACGACCGGTCAGCTAGTTACCGCTGTTAGCCCGACAACTTGGAATCAGCGTGATCCTATTGCCGAGGAACGTTACAGAGTTCTTCGCAATGGAACAGAAAAAGAAAAAGAAAAAGCTCTCGCTATTAAGCGCCGTGAAAATTGGTTGATAAATGTTTATGTTATTAACGATCCAGTTAACTCTGAAAATAACGGTAAAATAAAGATTGTACGTTTTGGTCGCCAGCTTCATAAGATTATTATGGATGCAATCGAAGGTGAAGAAGCTGCAGAGCTAGGCGCCCGTATCTTTGATCTTTCGCCCAAAGGATGCAACCTTCGTATTAAGGTTGAAAAGCAGGGCGATTATCCAACATACGTTTCATCGAAGTTCTCTACTCCTAAAGAAATTGAAGGTCTTGATGAAGATGGTTATAATAAGATCTATAACAGTGCATTTGATCTTGAATCTTATGTAAGTGTTAAGAGTTATGATGAGCTTAAGAATATTCTAGATGAGCATTATCATGGTACAAAGGATGTTGAGGAAGCCGCAGAAATTGTAGCGCCTAAAACGTCAGCTCCGACACCATCGGTTCAAGTAGTTGCTAAGAAGACTACAAAGTCAACTGAAGACGAAGATGCTTCGATTAAGGAACTGCTTAAGGACCTATAATGGATAGTTTTAAGGAACTAACACCAGAAGAGATTAAGCTCGCTACGATCCAGTTTATGGGTCAGCACTTGACTGGTGACCTTAAAGTATTAGATCAACACATTACCAACAAAACTACATCCTTACAAGGATTAACTATTGACCCATTACGAGTTATTAATACTATACCTAGTACTCAGAACCCGGTTGCAACTGTAGTTAATGCAGGAATTAATACTGTGCAACCGCCGCATAGTCTTAACGTTCAAACAGTAGAAGCAGTAAAGAGCGACCCCAATCAATTAGAATTTGATTTTGATAGCTCACCATATTCAAAGCAAATATTTGAGCAATTAGATAGAATTGAGCGCAAGCTAGATGTGCTTAATAGTACTTTAAAAAAAACTCCTTTAGTAGAAAAAATAGATTGATTGCTTGTATAAAGAGGTTATTATTAAAGTAATGACTCTTGTTATATCTGATAGAGATAAATTTTTAACTAATTTTATAACACCTCTCAGTAAAGTTGCTGATAGCGCTGTTTTAAAAGTAACTAAGCAAAAAATATCTTCATTAATATCAGCTTGCGATAATACTATTATAGTTAGTGCAGAATATTCTGATGATAAAATTGACGTAGAAAAAATATTAAATGTACCCGATCTCAAAAAATTATGCAGAGTATTAAGCTGTATTGAAACCGATTCATTTGAACTTGATATATCAGCTAACTATATTGGGTTTAAATCAGACAGTGTACGTTTTAAGTATCATTTGTATGATGATAATATTATTACAACACCTAAAGTAAATATTGATAAGCTTAAAGCTTTGGAATACGACGGCAGTTTTACGTTATCGCACGGGTCGACAGTTAGTTTAATTAAAGGCAGTACTATCAGTACTGAATCAAACAAATTATATATTTCTGTTAAAGATAATTTTGTTACCGGTGAACTTACGGATAAGATGCGTGCTAATATAGATTCGTATGGAATTAGAATATCTGACAATTATAGCGGAGTACAGTTTAATTTACCAATACCGTTGAATTTTGAAATCTTTAGAATAATTTCTTCTATGAGATTCAAAGAGATACAAGCCAAGCTAGTAACTAAAATGGGAGTAATGCTATTTGATTTAAATCTAGAGAATACATCTTTTAAATTTGTAATCTCTGCATTAGCTAATTAATATGAGTAAAAATAAATTAAGAACACCAAGCTATTTTATTAAACGCCTACGTGACAATGGCTTTATTGTTGTCAAGTTATTTGCAATATATTCTAAATCTGATCCTAGACAGTGGACTGTAATGGTCAATCCAACTGAAGCTTCTGTTCTTATTACGTGTTATGCTAATAAGAATAACATAGATGAAATTCTATTTGAAATAGATGATGGCGGTAAGCGCGTACCTAAGAATTTCTTTATTAAAACATCGAGTATTGAAGTAATTATTGACTATCTGCTCGGACACGGTGTTTCTAATAATACTGACTACCCGGGTAGGGATAGATATCTATCAAAAAGACTAAATACTTATGATGAAAGACAAGAACAAGTCTAGTGGAAGTGATAAAGATCGTAGCTTTGATCCTAATGCAAATAAGGAAGTCAAAGAATTAACGCATAAAGCGCTTGTCTCTTTTTTACGCGATCAGCTTAAAAATAAGCATGAATCAAAAAAAGATTTAGACGCTTTAACAAGTCAAGTATTAGAATTTTTAAACAGTTTTGTTCTTCTTGGATATAATTTCGACGGTGAGCCTATAACAATTATTTCTGCCCATAACCAGCAAGAAGCCGATTCACTCGGAACTTTAATTAATAAATTTCTTTTTAACCAGAATAGCTCTGGAGATTAATAATTTTTAATATAAAATATTTTCGTGGTTAATGTTTTTATACTCGGCAAAGGTTTTGTAGGTACTCATATATACAATAGTTTTTCGAAAGAAAATAATTTTCATCTTAATATTGCCAGTCTTAAGGATGTAAATTATTTTGATGAAATAGCTTTAAAAAGATACATACGCGAATCACATCATGATAATGTTAATGATATAGTTATTATTAATTGCTCTGGCTATACTGGTCGACCAAACGTTGATGCATGTGAATCTAATAAAGAGATTTGTCTAGATTACAATACTAAGCTTCCCGTTTTTTTAAGCAATTTTTGCGACAAGTATAATTACTGGTTAGTTAATATTTCTAGCGGTTGTATTTTTACAGGTTATGAAAAAGATTTTACAGAGCTCGATATTCCAAATTTTGGAATGTTTAATCCCATAAGCAGTTTTTATTCAAAAACAAAACATCTAGCAGAAGCTTTAATTAATAATAATGCCGCATCTACATTCCGTATACGTATGCCTTTTTGTGCATATAACTCTGAAAGAAATTATATCAACAAAATTATTAACTATGATAATTTAGTTTGCTATAAAAATAGCATGACGTCGATCGATGACCTTTGTACCTTTACAATAGAATTTCTATTACATCGTTTTTATAAAAATTCCCCCGGTATTTACAATGTTGTTAATGAAGGCGCGCTTGATGGTAAGGATGTTGTTGAGCTTCTTTCAAAATACAATATTATTAATACTAATTGGAGATTTGTAGATATTGAGTCGCTCTCTCTTAAAGCTAATCGTTCTAATTGCGTGCTTTCTACTGATAAAATAAAGAGCTTAGGTCTAGCATTACCTGATTCACGTACATCAATGGAAAGCTGCATAAAGCAGTTAAGTGTATGATCTTTAAAGCATCTAAAGAACATCCACAACAAAGATATATTTACGCGGTTACAAAAGGGGCTTATTTAGGCGAACTTCTCGTCTTTATGACATTAGAGAATGATAGCTTAAGTTTTTTATCATTACCTGATATGAAGATACGTGAAATCCCCCATGACAAATTTGACTACGGCTTAAAAGAAGGTATTGTTGATATTGTCGAAAAACTACCTAAAGATGTTTATGAAACATGTTGTGTGCAATATAAAAAAAATAAAAGTTTGCCTTCCCAGACACCTGAATAAATAGTTACATGAAATTAACTATTGAAACAGTTCTAAGACTCGATACAAGGGAAACCGATGCTTTTACAGTAGCTATTGAAACAGCTGAAATTGTAAAGATCGCCAACGCATCAGGGCCTGCAGCAGCTAACAACGCTATTGATGGCTTTGTATCAAAATATACAGAACAGTTAAAAGCTAAGCTCGCTAAGACACTTAACAAATAATATGGACATTATCGAGCCCAAGATTATAGTATCACCTATCAGCGGTCAACCTGTGAAACCGATATTGAAGACGTATATTCGCGCCGGTAAGGAAATAGTTGAGGCAGAATATATTGATCCCGCCTCAGGTGCTTTTATTCGCAAGGGTGTTGTTTCTGTTAGAGATATTGAAAAAAAATAAGCTTGTAATTACAGGTAATTCCTTTAATATTATTCTGTGCTAATACCGCAAGAATATACTATACAAAAATTCTATCAGTACGCTGGTACGCCAAAATTCAAAAGATTTAGTAACACGTATATCGCTGGCTGTCCTATATGTCATGAAGGTAAGTCTTGGGGTAAAAAACGTAGATGTATTTATATAGTTGATAAGAACGCTATATGCTGTCATAACTGTGGGTGGTATAGCGATGCAACAAAATGGATACAAGAAGTTTCCGGCCTTACATTCAACGAAATCATTCAAGAGGCCCAAAACTATGATGTTATACCAGTAGACGTGCTTAGTGTAGACGAGATACCAAAACCTAAACGTCAGGTTGAACCTCTCCCCACCGATTCAATTAATTTGTTTGATGCGAATCAGATTGAATACTTTAAAGACAATAAGATTGTTAACGATGCACTGGAACTAATAAGAAAGCGTAAAATAGATACCGCTGTTAATCGACCAGAAGCTATCTACGTTTCATTAAAAGACAAGACGCACAAGAATAGAATTATTATACCTTTTTATAGCGAGGATAACGAAGTTATATTCTATCAGTCCCGGGTAATTTATAAGGAAGATATGAAGTTTTATCCGAAATATTTGAGTAAAATAAACGGTGAAAAATCACTTTATAATATTAATAAAATATCTGCAGATTTAGATTTTATATTCATTTTTGAAGGCCCTATTGATGCGTTTTTTGTAAAGAATGGTACAGCTGTTGCAGGTATTCAGGAGAACAGTAATACCAACTTTACATTGCTACAAGAAGCACAGTTAGCATCATTTAAGTTTCATAAAAAGATTTGGGTGTTAGATAATCAATGGCTTGACGATGCAGGTAGAAAAAAAACGCAAAAGCTTATTGAGAGCGGCGAAACAGTTTTTATATGGCCTGAAACTTTTTCTAAATCTTACAAAGATATTAATGAAATGTGTGAAGCAAAAAATCTAAGCGAAATTGAGCCTTCGTTTTTTATTGATAATGCATTTACAGGCTTAAAAGCCCGACTAGTAATGTCTTCTATTACTCGTTAGCAGAAATTAAATAGCCTTTAAGTGATTCGCTGAGCGAACTTAATTCAGCAGCAAGACGTGCAATTTTTTTCTTTTCACTTCTTGCAATATCCTCGAACGTAGAGTCACAAGGTGCAGCATGTAATTGAACTTGCATTGAACTTGCATCAGTACCATTTAAAAATGTAATAAATTGATCTATTTGCCCAATCCATTCTTTAAGCTTTGTTGTCTGTTCACCTTTAACATGATCTACAAGTTCTTGTCTTTTTCCTTCAACATCAAAATCTTCTGGTTTTGCAGTGTTTAATGACTGTGCCATCGCTTCTTTATCTGTTTGAGGTGCATTAGAAGCGGCAGGCGTTGGTTCAACATCATCATTAGCTTCTAAAACTATGCCAAATTTACGTTCGAATAGACTCATAATATTATTTATTGATATAGATTAAATATTTTAGTGAAACGAAAGCTTTTATTTGAAGAGGTTTTAAACTACAATAAATGGACTTCAGGTATTGCTTCAAGAGAGCTTGCAACTCAAAGAGTTACTTTAAAAGATTTATTTGATAAGTCGGTAGATCAAGATCCCAATAGTGCTAAAGCAGATAAGCCCTTACCTTATCCATTGCCTAATGTTATCGGACAGCTTGGAGATCTATATATTAATGCCTGCAACGCACGCATGCTTTTCAAAGCGTCACTTAATAATCCTGTTGTCCAGGAAAATGATGCGGCAAAAGAGCAAGTCATGTCTGTCATTGAAAAGCTTTCCAATATTATTGTTGAGTTAAAAAAAATATTTTACGCTACTGAGAAACCGGTTGCAAAAAAATAAGAAGTCATTATAATATTATAATGTTTAAAAAGTTAGCACTACAGCTATTAGCTTTAATATCCGTTTCACTTTTTTGCGGATTTATTTTTAATACTATACATTTAAATTTTTTCGTTGGTATTTTTATTGGTGCTAGCGCACAAATATTAGGGTTTTATTTATATTCAAACTTACTCAACCTTTACATTATAATAAAAGCTAAAAAGCTTGAGGTTGAAAAATTGCGAGAAATGTCTTTTCAGAGTATTGAAGTCATGTGCCCCTGCTTTAAGCAAGTTACCGATATTGTACCTTTTAGATTCAATACTGCGAATTATTATAAATGCCGGGAATGTAGCAAGACTATAAGCGTGCATACCACAACAGAAACAGCAGTTGTAACTGAGCCCGTAATCGCAACTAACATTGAGCCCGCTTTACTGGAGAAAATTAAAAATGCAGCTTCCTGAAAGTATTAATAAATTAACGACAGATATATCTGCAAGCGCATTAACACCTAAAATACAGACACCACCGTTAGTACTAGATGATCTTGTTCTTTTAGTTAGACGAGCACTCACCACAAAAGAACTTACAGATTTTGAATTTGGTTTAGCGTATTTTAATTCAGACGTTAAATCCGATAGACAAATTATTAAAAATTATATAAAGATGCTTTGTGAGGCCTATATAAAATCTCTTAAAGAAAGTAGCGTTAATGAGGAATATAAAGACGGTATTAATACAGGGTTGAAGCAAACTATTGACGCAGTGCAGCAAGGTTTCGACGCGCTCTATAGCGTTATAATTAATTTAAATGAACAAAAGAATCTTCTTGACCCTAAACAGATTTCCTTGATAATACTTGGATATGCAATTGGAACCATTAAAAAAATATATAACTGTTGAAACAAAAACAAAAAAACATAAGCTAAAAGTAGAAGAATATACTCGTTGGCTTTGTTTAATTGAAGCGCTAGATTACATTACGAAAAAAGCTTCGCAGTTTAAAGTTGATCTGCAGGGTAAAGATGTTGACTGGGTTAAGCCGCTAGCATTTCAAAAATATATTACAGAACGATATGAATCGATGATTGACGAGGTTGGTAATCATGAAAATGTTCGTATCCCCGTAATAGTAAAACCTGACATATGCACTACATCGTCGGAACTCGTTTCGCAGTAACGCCCGGTATTAAGTTTGCTCGCGGAGTTCGCGACAAACAATTTGTACCTGGAGTTACATATGCGCTATTAAACATTACTAAAGTGGAAGAGCAATATAATTATAAGTTCAAAGGGTCTAACGGTGTTGTTATTGATGTTCTGTTTTTAAGTTGCAACGAAGGCGATCAATTTATTGCTAAATACCGTAACGAAAAGTTACCTGTTTCAAAAGCTGAATTAGACGAATTTTTTAGATTAGATTAATACCCACCATATACATTTGAATAATCTGTATCTGAGTTGAAGACAGCTTTTGATGCATCATCAACAGAATATGTATAAGGTTTATCAGCACCTGAAGCAGCAGGATTTTTAGTGTCATCGAATATTTGTTGATTCTGAGCTTCTGGTGTAACACCAGGTTCAAAAGAATACTCAAAACGTTTTGCTTTAACCAACCAAACATAATGACCGGCTAATGCATTAATCTGTGCAATATCTTGATCTAATCGTTGTGTAATTTCATATATATTACCATTTCTACCACCCGGTCTATCACTACCATACTCCGTTAACTGAAATAGATCACCTGATTTAGGTTCTGCACCAAAGCCAAACGTATCATAGAACGCGCTTATATGAATAAACGCTGTTACCTCATCATCTGATACTAGTCCAAACTTACTTAGCATTAAGGCATTCTCGTTTAAATTCATGGCGATTACAATATACTGAGGTGGCGAATATGCTTGTGTAGGGTGCTCACCGTATAGCATATCTGCACTCAACGTTGTTGTATTATTAACAATATACCCTACTTTTTGGCCATAAAGATGTATCTGTTCTCTCCAATAGTTAGAGATTGCGTTTCGTTCACATGCATTATTCTCTTTGTCTGTATATCTAAAGCAATTTTCCTCGTAAAAAAAAGGATATATTTTAGGTTCTGGATTACCTGTATAATAATCTTTACTTTCCATATTATTTCTCCAAGATGGCCTTGTATAGTATTGGATCAAACTTTATAGTAATGCCTGTATTACCAAGCTTTTTAGGTGCTTGCTGATCAAAATTAAGATTAAACTCCTTTTCAATCTCTGCAATATCCTGTACATTTAAAACTATTTTACCTGATGGTTTGTTCAATAAGCTTTCTACTTTCTGGTTCTTCTTTATTGTTCTATGCATATGCGGCACAAATCTGCCAGGATGCTTGGAATGCGAACTTACATCTCTGCCCACAGGATTCATATGACGCTTCTTCATTCCTATGTCAGTGTTTTCAATATAATATTTCTTAAACGTCATATAGATATTTAAGCAAAAAAAAGGGCCTAATTTGACTTAGGCCCTAATTTTTACTATTTTTGATTAGTTAGTTTATTTTAAACCAGCGAGATACGAACCAACCTTCGATGTCTTGCTGCTAACTACGTTAGCTTTGCCCTTAGGCGATGTTGAGGCACCACCCTTTACACCGCTTCCTACTAGAGCATGGCCTTTTTCACCATCATTACCACATTTGTCAGTGACTTTACCATCACCAGCACCGTGTGATACTAAACTCTTTGTTACATCACCGACCTTATTATCCTTCTTCTGAAGGCCTTGACCGGCTGAGGCAGGAACTTCTTTAAGTTCAGTAGCTTCTTTTGCTACTTCTTCTTCTTCCTTATCCTCTTCTTCTTCTTCGTTATCTTCATCAGCACCTACGGCAGCGGTCATTTCGCTATCTTCAGCACCGGCTTCTTCACCCGTTTCTTCTCCGGATGTCTCTTCACCACCGATTACTGTGGCGAGAAGTTCATGAAGCTTAACAGCTAAATCATGCGGAAGAGTTAACGTTACTTCTTCCTTTGTTTCACCTTCTCCAGCGTCAGCTGAAGGCAAACCGAGGGCAGCGGCATCTGTGGTGTCGGTGTCAACGGTTTGATCGGACATTACATCCTCATACAATTTATCAAAAATAGATTTACTCATACAATTATTTATTGTTTGTACTTCTGTTTTTTCATAGTTTTGTGAGAATTTCTTAGGTTCAAAGAAATTTTCTTTTTTCTCTGTCTTAGGATCAATAAGATCCTTCTTAAAGCCGTCAGCGTTTTCCGGGCCAGAATCTTTTTGGACGAACGCTTTTTTATCAGCAGTAGCTTCGACAGGCTTTTTATCTTCAGCCTGCTTAAAAGTACCCTTAGGAGGGAATACTGATTTCTTTTCTTCGATGACGTTCTTTTCATAGAAGTCACCCATTTCTACTAGCGTTCTAGTCTGGTTCATATTAAGTATTTAATAGATATATGCCTAAAAAACCAGAAAATAAGTTTTATTTAGGAAACGAAAACCTGCCTACTTCAGAGGCTGTCTTTGATTACTCTGAACACCCTGAATGGGTAGAGGATATAGCTAAATCGAGAAAGAACATCTTATACTTTGCAGAGAACTTTTTCTTTATTACTAATCTTGATGAAGGTAAGATGAAAATTAAGCTTCACAGTTATCAAAAGCGTATATTAAGAAGCCTTAGAGATAGTAGATTTGTTTGCCTATTGGCATCAAGACAGGTAGGAAAAACAACTCTAATGACAATATATGCATTATGGATAGCTTGTTTTTTTGAAGATCAGCGCATTTTAGTTGTTGCAAATAAAGAACAGACTGCTATTAATATCTTTAAGAGAATACGATTAGCTTATGAAAAACTGCCTAATTACCTTAAACCAGGAGCTGTAGAATATGGTAAAACTGCAATGTCACTCGGTAACGGAAGTAGTATTGGTATTTCGACTACAAGTAGTGATGCTGGTCGAGGTGATAGCTGTAACGTTCTTATCTTGGATGAGTTAGCCTTTATTGATAATCATCTTGTTGAGCAGTTCTGGAGTTCAGTATATCCAATTATTTCCTCGTCTAAAAAGTCTAAAATATTTGTGGCGTCAACGCCAAACGGTACAGGAAATCTTTTTCACGAGCTTTACTCCGGTGCCATTGATGGTAAGAATGATTGGAAGGCGGAAAAGGTTGATTGGTGGGAGTTTCCCGGTCGTGATGAAGCGTGGAAGGAAAAAACAATCCGTACTTTAGGTAGTAGAGAGGTTTTTGATCAAGAGTTCGGAAACGTTTTCTTGCAGACTGGAGAAAGCGCGCTTGATGAGAAGGTGTTTGAAGAAATGAAGAGTGAGTGTACTGAACCAAAATTTGTTTTTAACGAGGGAAAATATTTGATGTGGGATGAACCTGATAAAGAAAAAATTTATGTTGCGGGAGTAGACATAAGTGAAGGAGTTGGTGAAGCGGCGAGTGTTGTACAAATACTAGATATTACCGATCTTAGAGAAATTAAGCAAGTTGCAACTTACCATGACAGAACAATTAGCCCTTATAATTTTACAACTAAGTTACACGAAATATTACAGCACTGGGGATCACCTCTTGCTATGATTGAAAGAAATAATTGCGGCGCACAAGTCGTCGATCAACTTAAAAATACTTTGAATTACGAAAATATTGTCTCTTACGGAATAAAAGCTGGCCCTGTTAATTTTAATAAAATCGGCGTACAGGCCCATACCAACACAAAATATAAAGGTGTTATAAATATGCGCTACTGGATGGGAGAATTAAAAGTTTTAAAAATTAGAGATTTTAAGACATTAAATGAGCTAAAAGGATTTGTACGCTATCCTAACGGTACTTGGGCAGCTAAACCCGGAGCAGATAATTGGGATGATCGGGTAATGAGCTTAATGTGGGCATTAATGATACTTGAAAATGATCTTGTTGAGAAGTATTTTGAAATAGCGGAATACGATGCAAATAAAAAGCCACAGAGAATTAAATCACTTGACTTTGGTATAAAATATTTTATAAACCCTGCGTCAATTTATAGTAATGAAAAAGATGGAGGCATGGGCACACCACCTCTTCCTATTGTTATGCAAGGTGATAATAGTAATGATTTCAATGAAATTACCGATCTCGAATCACAAGGTTGGACTAAACTTTAATTAAATAACTATATGGCAACACAAAGCAATTTCGTACAAAGCCCATTTAATAAAGCGCGTAAAGATAAATTTTTACTCGTTTTAAATTTTCCTGACGGATTAAAAGAAATTTTTTCTAAGCTTGATCGTGCTAATAGAAATATTATTCCCGATTCTTTGCAGTTTTCTGTTTACGGTGTTGTTGTACCGGATATGGAAGTTTCGCATTTAGATGTTAGGTACGGCGGTCAAACATTAGCTGCTTCAAGCCAATCAAGAAAGCCTTATCCACCTATTACTGTAAATTTTGATGTGGACAACAGATTCAATAACTATTGGGTCATTTATAAATGGTTAAATATTTTAAACGACGTCAAGTTAAATATTTTTAATGCAGATAATCTTGTTCCACCGCCGGGTAGTAATAATTCGGCTAATTTTGTATATGCTGCTAACCTTTCAATATTTGCTTTAGATGAATACGACAAAAGAACAGTAGAGTTTAAGTATTTAAATGCATTTCCTACAACCCTTGGCGGTGTTAACTTTAATCACCGTGATTCCGGTGAAGTTGAATCTTTTGTAACATTCTCATATTCACAATTAGTAATTTCGTTAGTAGAAGATGTAGATATAATATAAAAAACAAAAAAAACCAAAAAGTTTTATCCGAAAAACCATAAATACTTTATATGGCACGCACAATTCAAAGCCCCGGAGTCGAGATTAATGAAGTAGATTTATCCTTGAGAGGCGTAGGAACCCCAGCAACCACAGTATTTATTCCTGGATTTGCTTCGAAAGGACCTTCTTCAGAACCTATTACAGTAACATCACTTTCTGAATTTGAACAAATATTTGGTACACCTACAAATGGAGCAGAAAGATATTTCTACCATTCTGTCAAAGCAACTTTACAATCTTCTGCAAGTGTAATAGTTTATAGATTGCCTTATGGTGAAGGCCTCGGTGTCGATACAAGCAATGAATACAGTGCGTTAGTATACCCTGTGCAAGCTTATTGCGATGGGTATTTAACCACCTCTCTGTCTGGTGCTAACAGCACATATCTCTTCGGAGCGCCGACACACATTCAACTTTCTCAGACTGAATATCTTTCAATATTAAAGGGCGACGGGTTCACCTGGAGCAGTGATACATATGGTCAAACAACTTTTACTGATGTTGCTTCATTAAGTGCTTCTGGTATAATTGTTCTTAACAAAGCACAATCAACAATAAACAGCAAGTTTGAAGGCACATACCTAGGAATTATTGATAATACAAATCTTAATCCTGCAACACCATTTAATGATGTTAATAGCGTTTATTCGATCAATAATAACTCAACTGCAATCTTTGGTACTAACTATGTAAGAATTCCTGATGTAAGATTAAACTTTACACTTTCTGCTGATGCAACAGGGTTACAGGGAAGTGTTTCTGAAGTACTTGAGAATATACCTACATTTGATATTTCATCCAATCAATTTGATGATACTGCTACAATCGGTGTTTTCAAGCTTCGTCAATCAGTCTTTTCACCGGATACAATCGCTCTTGATTACCTCTTACAAGACGGTTATACAGCCTCATTTGATGCAAATAGACAGATTAACAGTACAAACGGTGGTCCTGCTATTAGCTTCTTTATGGAAATTGTTAATCGCCCATCACTTAACATTACAACAATTATTAATCCTAATATTTCTAATAAAAACAAGACAACGTGGCTTAATCTTTCTGGCGTACCAACAAAGAAAGTTCGTTTCTTAACTGCCGCACTTGCAACACCTTTAAATGGCGAATCTTCACAAGAATATGTAACCCGTGTTGGTGCACCACAAGCCGATATTGAAGTTGCACTTAATATATTAGGTTCAACCGCCTCACTCTTTCCGATCGGTGTATACGACAACCAGGATCTTGCTACAAAAATTATTGGTAACGTGCCAGGTAAAGTCACTCGCGCTGCAGAAAAGCTTAATAATGTTGATCTCTATCCGATTAATATTACCTGTGAAGCTGGTCTCGGTACTATTTACATAAATTCATTCAATCTTGCAACATATGGCTACTTTGATGATACAGTTCCGTATGATGCTGCTGTTGAAGCGCTCTCTATTCAGAATCCTTCAAGCGTACCAACACCAGCTACGCAATATACTGCTGTTGCTAATGCATTTTTAAATCTCGCGGAAACACGTAAAGATCATATCTTTCTTGCCGATCCATTTACAAACATATTTGTACAAGGCGCGAATATTAAAGTTTTAGATATACCTACAAATACATTCTCAGATAACGTATTCTGGCCGCTAAAGAATCAGTTTGCTAGTATCGATACGAGTTATGCTTGTACGTTTGCAAACTGCGGTAAAGTAGCTGATATTGCTACAAATCAGCAAGTCTGGGTACCATTCTCTGGATTTGCTGCAGCTGCAATGGCAAATACAGATTCTTCATTCCAACCCTGGTATGCACCGGCTGGTTTCACACGCGGTGTAATAACAGGTCTTGTCGATATTGCGATTTATCCTAAGCAGAAACAACGCGATAATCTCTATAAGATCAATTTAAACCCTGTAACATTCTTCCCATCTGAAGGATTTGTAATTTTTGGTCAAAAGACCTTACAAAAGAAGCCAAGTGCATTCGATCGTATTAACGTACGCCGTCTGTTCTTAAATCTTGAAACAGCAACAAGAGATACTGTAAAATATTTTGTATTCGAGCCTAATACACTCTTTACGAGAACACAGGTTATAAATAGCTTAACACCAATATTCGATAATGCTAAGAATACACAGGGTATATACGATTACCTTCTTATTTGCGATGAGCGTAATAATCCACCTGCTATAATAGATGATAATACAATTGTTGTAGATATCTATATTAAGCCTGTAAGATCAGCAGAATACATCCTCTGTAATTTCTATGCGACAAGAACTGGTACAAACTTCCAGGAGATTGTATCGTAATAGATAAATAATTTTATGGCAGACGTAAATCAACTAATTACAGACTTTTATACAGCAGCAACTACACGTGAGTTTGCACGTGATTTTAACTTCCGTGTATTGAATATTAATACCGGCGGAGCGAGCACAGTAACATTTGATAATAATGATCTAATCTATGTTAAGACAGCTTCCTTACCCGCTCGTTCAATTACTAATGTTGCTGTACCTTATATGGGATTAAATTTCAACTTACCCGGTAATGTCACATATCCTAACAGCGAAGCTTATGAATTAACATTCTATACAGATGCTAATTCCCAAATTCGTCAAAAGTTTGAACAATGGTCATCCGATATTTTCAATGATTCAAACTCAACTGGTAATTATTTTGCCCCCAAGCAGACCGCCGTAATGGATTTGGTTCAATTAGATAATCAGATGAATAAGACCGCACAATATCAGCTTGTAGGTGTTTCAGTTCGCAATGTCGGTCCTTTGAATTACCTAATTGCTGAAGGTGTTGGAAATACTGTAGAATTTACTGCCACTCTCTCCTATCATTACTGGAGAAAAACCTCGTAATATTTAAATTTGTCCTAAATAATTAGGTGGACAATCCATTAACAGACGCGCTCAATGGTCTAGGTAATAATTTTCAAGGACTTGTAACCGGTACAAATCCTTTATTCGCCCCTCAAGTCACTAATCTTTTCGGGTTTAATATACCTGGCGTTCCTATTATTAGTGTAAGAGATTATTTTCTCACACAAATGGAATCCTGGTTTACAGCGATTCCTAATACTACTCAGTGGATAGTTGTCATAGATAGATATCCCGCAGCATTACGTACAAGCATAATTCAAGGGCTAGAAAGAACCGATGGTAGTAAGAAGGGATACGATATTAGTACTGCCGTTAATATTCTCAAGAGCTACCCGTTGCAAAAAGTAATTGGTTGTTTATTTGCTCATGAAGTTACAGTGCCCGCTGAAGAATATACTCCTGATTCTGCTTCGGTGAATAATAACGCAGGGTTCTTGCCTGGTATTCTCGGGGGACCAAGAAATCCAGATTATAATACTTTAGTTGTAGATTTTCGCGAAACTAATACTTCTTTTGTTGACTTTGTAATTAGACCGTGGGTAATTCTCGGTGCACATTTTGGTATGGCTGCCCGACCTGGTGATAGATTAGGGCAACGTGACCTTAAAAATATGAAAGTTAATATGACTTTATTGCAATATACTAAGACGTATCAAGGTATATCTATGATACCTAGAAAAGTATATACATTTTATAATTGTACACCTTATCAAATATCAGAACAATCGATGGATTATGCTGAGGATAAACTTCCTACATATACTACAAGATGGACATATTCAAACTATGCAGTAGAAAACAATCTTTACTTGCCTATTGGCGACCTTGTTAATAGAATATCTAATGGATCGATACCTCGAGTTACGAGTTTTCAAAACGGACTTGGGTATATCAATCCGTACGGATTTTTATAATGTCATTTTACTTAAATTTTCATTCTCCAACATTAGATAAAGACTTAAGAGTCAAAGAACTGACATTTAAGCAGTACCGTGTATTAAATAAGTTCTTGTTAAACAACAATAACTTTCACATTTCTGAATGCTTTGAAGAAATTATAAAAGAATGCTTAATGGAAAAGGAGTATTACGAACAACTTACAAACTTTGATAAATTTTGCATGCTTTATCTACTCCGTTGCATTTTTGTATCACCAGAAATAGAATTAAAAGAAAGTACATCTATAACTAAAATACCTTTAGTACCTTTTTTAAATAAATGTCTCGATTTTAAAGCAGACTTTAGAAGCGAGCATGCTATTGATACATTAAAACTACAGATTACTTTGCCTAAAGCACTTTATTTTGAAAATCTTTTAGATGCTTATTATAGTTCAATAGATAAAGTGTTTGTTGATGAAGAAGAGATTGATATTTTCTCTGCTACATCCAAAGAGAGGCAAAAAATTATTGAACAGCTTCCTGCAGAAGTGACAAGCCATATTGATAAATTTAGTAAGAATAATATAAATGCGTTTAAAGAGCTTGTTCTAAAAGTTGGATTAAAAGACTCTGATAAAATCGAGATATCTCCGTACAACACAACGTTATTTGAGATTTTAAAAGCTCTTTTTTCAGCTAATTTAAAAAATATATACGAAATGCAATATTTGCTAGTTAGTAAAATGTTCTTTACATGTGAAGCAATTGATAATAATACTTTGACAGAAAATATTGTACTTTGCAAAATATATGAAGCCGAACTTGCCAAAATGCAAGAGGAGCAGTCCAAAGCGGTTGCCAATCCTATGGGTGTAAATAAATAGCATTATGGAGAAGTTTACTAGTGCGCTAAATACGCTTGACAGTTTATCTAAAAGTTTTGAAATTTTTGTACCTTCTTTGAATCGAAAAGTAAAATTTAAAGGCCTTAATACAAAGCAGCAAAAAGATGCGGTAAAAAGCGCTCTGGAAAAGGCAACTGCAGGTGTTTCGTTTTCTTTGCTCTTAAATTCCATTTTACGTGAAAATATTCAAGAGCCTGCAGATCTTCTTCTGTCTGATCGCAGCTACTTAGCAGTCTGCTTAAGGGTGCTTTCACTCTCTTCCACATACAAGAAAGATGATGAAATAATCAATTTAGATTTTGTTCTCAACAACAACTTGCCACTGCCTGCTGAGCTCAAGACAGCAGAAATTGTAGTAGATAATATTAAGATTACTGCAGCAATCCCTTCTTTAAGCCGCGATAATTCAATTAACATTGAATCAAAAAAGAAGTTAGCGCCTCTACCGGATAACGACGATCTACCAAAAGAAGCAGTTGGTGAATTGTATATCAATGAGCTCACAAAATATATTGATAAAGTAGATATTAACAATAACGGCAATGTTGTTAGTATTGTATTTGATGAGCTTAATCTTGCTCAAAAGACGCAATTAGTTGAAAAGCTGCCACTGACTATTAATACTAAGCTTATTGAGTTTATAAATAGTGTTAAACTGTTCGAAAAAGGATACTTTACAAATAATGGTAAAGAGGTAGATATTAATATTGATCCCTCTCTTTTTACTGTCTAAACAGTAAAAAATCTTTAAATATTATTAATGAATGAAGCTGCTCTAGATAGCAATATACTAGGTATTAACGACAAGCTGGCCAGTATCATGGCCCTTTTATCTGAGGGTAAGCCATCTGGTAAAGAGGGGTTAATGAGTAAGATTTCAGACCTCTTTACAGATGACAAGCGCGAAAAAGATAGAACAAGAAGATTAAAACAAAAAGAAAAGCTATATCAAGCCGCGCCTGTAGTCATAGATAATATTTCTATAGAAGGTAAGAAAGCCATACAAAAATTGCTAAGAGGCACAGCCTCAATGCAATTACCTGATAAAAAATTAGAACCTAAAAGAAATTACTGGTTAACTTTTGGGTTAATTCTTGCTGGCTTACTGTCAGGGTTTATAAAATTTATTGGAGGATACATAACTAATTTCAAGACCGCCATTGTAGGCATGTGGAGAGTGTTGTCTGGGCTGTTCAAAGAAGATGGGCTTCTCATGAGATCTTGGAAAACCCTTAAAAATTTATTCACAGAGGAGGGCATCTTTGGCAAAGCTTTGAATTGGTTAAAAGGGTTGTTTGCAGAAGAAGGCGTCATTGGCAGGGTCATTACCCGGGTACGTGGATTGTTTTCAGAAGAAAGTTTCTTAGGCAGAGCTCTCAAAGGACTAGAAGAGTTTTTTTCTGGTGAAGGCCCGGTTAGCAAATTGTGGCAAAAGTTAAAGTCGCCATTTACAGAAGAAGGTGCAATAGGGAAGTTCTTTAAAGACATTGCAACATTCTTTTCTGAAGAAGGATTCATTGGCAGAACCTGGAACTCCTTTAAAACATTGTTTGCAGAAGAAGGTGCAATAGGAAAAATATTTGCCAGCGTACGAGCTGCATTTCAAGATGAAGGCATCATAGGACGCATTCTTGGCATTGCAGGTACCATAAAAAATACAATGTTTGGTTTTGTAACAAAGGCATTTGATGCCATGAAACCACTTTTTGATATATTTGGAAAAATTTTTAATGCAATTACAAAAAGCTTTGTTTTTAGAATTGCAGAAAAAGCATTTTTCTGGATAGGTATTATTCTAGATGTTGGATACAACTTGTTTAAATCCATAATGGAACAAGGTGCTACTATCAAAGGATTTGTTGATGGTATTCTGGGTGGTCTGCTGAGCTTTGTAACATTTGGCATAATGACATGGAAAGATGTTAAAACATACACAGATAAGATCATGGAGGCATGGGGTTCAGGCAGAATAGTTGAAGCCATTATAAGAGGCCTGCTTGCATTGCCTGAAATGCTTGGTGATGCACTTGGCATTGCCATTGGCAAGTTCATAGGCCTGTTCAGCGAAAGCTGGGGCAAAGCAATACAAGACTTTTTTAAAGAAAATTCACTCACAGATTCTGTTGCAGAGCTGTGGACATTCATATGGGATGCTGTAAAAAATCTTTTCAAAAGGGTGTTTGGTAAAGATGATACTGAAGTGGACAAACTTGCAAATACAAAAAAAACTGCTGTTAAGCCGGTGGGTGACTATGTTGATGATAACAATAGAACATTAATTTCCCGGGGTCAAGCATTTTCGTTTGACAAACAAGATCAAATCATGGCATTTAAGAGTGGCGGTCCCATTGATAACATTTTACAGAGTCGGGATGGGGACACTAGCGATTCTATCAAACAACTCACAGTTACTGTGCAAGAACTCAACAAAGGACTGCTGCAATATTTCAAGACAGCAGCAGCATTGCAATCAAATGAGATAAAAATTATGGGCGAAAATGTTAATCTATTGAAGGAAATACGTGATAAAAAATCAGGTTCCAATGTAGTAGTGCAGAACACAGCAAACAATACATCATTTGGCGGTCGCTCTTCTTCCAACATGGATTACAGAAGAGAGCTCACAGATAGAGTCACTTTTTAATTAAGTAATGTTATGAATCATGTGTTTTCTATTTCTCAGTCTAGAGATTTTGGCAACCTTGTAAGAAATAGTTCCATTGACGTAGCACCCCCCAAACTGGTGGCACCAAACGCTTCTGCAGGTGGAGCCGGGATTCTTGGTGGTAGCAACAGTGGCACTGGTGGTGTTGTGGATGTTGTTAACAATTTCTACTGGACTTATTCAAAATTAATAGATTCACGCAAAGAAACACCAAGGATAATTTTAAAAGAAAAACGCTTAAAAGCAAATGCTCTTATTTCACAGTTAAAATATTCCTTTGGCATAGCCAAAAGCAATGTAACAGCTGCTTTTGAGAGCCTGCCTGATGGCATTAAAAACCCCATTACAAATTTTTTAAACACAGGCAGAACTGGTGGTGCAGTACAGTCTGCATCTCAATATACAAAGGATCTGTTGGGTCAAGCTTCGTTCATGCAAGACAATAATGACGTATATACTCAAAACAAATACTTGCTACCATATCAAAACCTGTACATAACTGAGCCCACAGGTTGGGAATTTCATTTGCCTTATTTTGATAATTACAACAACTCTCAAAACAATGGATTCTCACAAGATGCAGGTGCCAACCCATTTCTCGGTCTTCTCAAAGATGCTGTAGACATAGCAACAGACATTGCTGAGATTACCAATGTCATTAGTAACCCCACACAAATTACTTTTGTTGAACGAGCTAAATTCTATAATTACCCAACAGAAGGTGAAGAGTTTTCATTTTCTTTTCCTCTCATTAACACAGGATCTTCTACTTTCGATGATGTGGTAAGAAATTGGGAATTAGTATTTTTGCTAATGTACAACAACAAGCCATCCCGCAAAAATAAATCGGTCATTGAGCCACCAGTACTTTATCAAGTTGAAATACCTGGCGTTAAATTTCTACCATTTTGCTACATCTCTGCCATGTCGGTGCAGTTCAAAGGTTCCCGTCGTGAGATAAAATTTAACCTTGCTGCAACTGAAAGTCTCAATGTTGAATCTGGTACAAATAACCCTACAAGCCAGCTCACATCTGCTATTGATAGTGTTTTTCAACGCGTAATAGGGTTCACAGGGCAGACATCAAGAAATGAAATATCTACTATTATTCCCGATGCTTATGTGATAAACATCACTGTAAAAAGTCTTATTCCAGAGTCTAAGAATTTTATGTATTCTGTACTGAATAAAGCACCGGTAGTAACCACGAACACTGCAGGAATCCCCACGGATAGTAGTAATAATCCGTTCGTTGATTCGACGAGACAAAATGTTAATGCCTCTATTAATAACCCGTTAGATACATCGATTCGGACACCAAATTCGCCTAATAGTTAATAACAAGCTAATTGCATTTTTAGAATAAGTATTAGTATGGACGGTACGTTTCAAAATAGTATTAAAGGACTACCAGCTTTAAGGAGTACAAGATATGAGAATATCTTTAAACTTTATACTAATGATGCAGGTCAGTATTACTACAACCTTTTACAATCAGTGTTTCTCCCTGATATTATAAATGAAGATTCTATTTACTACCAGCAGATAACAACAAAAATGCCATGGACGATAGTTAGCTATAACGCATACCAGACAATAGAATTATGGTGGTTAATATGCCTTGCAAATAAAGTCTTTAATCCTGTGAAATTTCCCGACAAGGGAACACTTATAAAGGTTATAAAACCACAATATGTATCAACTGTATTAAACGAAATTAAAATTGCACTAAAATAACATGGATAATTACTCACCGTCTAGCGCTGGTACAGATTTTGCTAATATAATTAATAATAATCCCTACAGATTTAACATAGGGCTTTACACAACTGACGGGCGTTATCAAGAATTAAAAATTGGAGCTATTAATAAACTAGTAATAGATGATGATTTTCAAGATTTTTATCACAAAGGACATATAATCATAAACAATACATTTGACGCTATTGAGAGAATTGCAGATTTCAGAAATGCTGAAAGCGCTACACCCGGTGCAACAACACTTACTAACGATAAGGGATTTATATTCAAGGGAGACAGTCGTGATATTCTAGTTATTGATATCATGCCCAAGCTTGATGAAGAAAATTTTGCGTTTTCAACTAACGCAGATGCTGAAAAAGCTTTTCGTCTTCGTTTTAATTTTGCTGTTTATAATACAGAAGAAATACTTGGTACAAATCCTGGTGAAAAGTTTAAAAAACTTTATTTTTGGGATATGTACAATGAGTTATTAAGAGAAAAAAATTCTTATTTTTCTACTGCTAACTTTGTAAACAATCAGGATATTATTAACAGCTCAAACGCAACACGTGGAATTACTACAGGCAATGCTCTTCTTGCATTTTTAAAAGACTTTTTTAAAGAAGATGATGGGTGGCCAATTACTATAGATGAGTCTAATTTTGACACAGGTGTCACAAATATATTCTTTTCTGCACCAGCTCGTTTTAAAGGTATAGATTGCTTAAAGTACTTAATTTCACGGCATGTTTCTACATCTGAAAACAACTACGATATGTCTTTTCTAAGATTAGAGCGTGATAATAACAAATTTACATTTTTAAGCTTATCAGATTACTTTAAACGCGCATTAAACGGAGCAGCGCAGAGTACAAGCAGTACGGCCGGTGAATTATATCTTGAAACTTTTAAGCTTGGATCATACTCAGACGAATCAGCAACTAACTTTGTACTAGAAAAGGCGGATTACGTACCACCAGACGGTCTCATGCTTGATGAGGATGGCATTTTAAACAATTTTACATACGATCCAATGCCCGGTTTATACACCCAGCAAGATCTCGTCTCTATAAATGTACACAGCTATAACAATGACGAAAAATGCTTTCAAATCGACGAGCAAAGAAATACAATTAATAGCGCATTAAGTGTTTATGATACAAACTATGTATTGCCTTTTCAAAAATTTAGCTTTGATAAAGCATACAGAAATTATTTTCCAGGTGAATATAGACAAACACAAAAGAATATACGCAATGTATCTACTATTATAGAACAAGAGGATGAGTTTAATGCGGATCAAAGATTAGGCTCTGGCCGAAATAAGTGTTTATTTAACACTATATTCATGAATAATACGATTTTATTTACTGTCCCTGGGTCTACACATAGACAAGCTGGTAGATTTATAGGCGTAACTCGCGATGGAGCCTATCCTTACAGCGATTTTGATAATAAAATACTAGGAATATATTTTGTTGTTGAAGTAAAACACAATTTTAATGGAAGCGATTATTTCAATGAATTAAGATGTGTTAAAACGTATAGCTATGATAATTTATTCTTAAATCTAAATAGTAGGTAAAGATGAAAACAAAGACAAGTACAATATATCCTGAGCTTATTAGTACGAATGTAGCTAACTCTACCGATATTATTTACAGAGATACTACTTTTATGAACGTTCTTGGTGCGCCTGTCTCTGTTCAGCCAATTCAACTTAACGGTAATAAAGTCAGTCCTAACAGCCTCAACAATTACTTAGTACAACGATTACAATCTTCGAGCTTAAATGGGTATGTCCCATCAGATGGTGCAAAATATGGTATTGATGGTACACCGCAATCTTGGGCAAACTTTTTTACAAATTTAGCAGGCAAAGAATCATCATTTAATAATAATACAGTGGGCGATGTAGGCAGATTTGTTGGTAATTCAAACGGGTTATTTCAGCTGTCACCTAACGACGCTCTAAACTACAAACTTCAAAGTACTCCTTTCTCACCAGCACAACTGCGTGACCCGTATACAAATACTGATGCAGCAGTTAAAATTGCTGAAAGACTGGTAACACGAGATGGTTCTATAGCAGGATACGGTAATGGTAAAAATTTGGGTATGTCAGCTTACTGGGGCCCGTTAAGAAGAGGCTGGACGCCAACAGATACCTATACGTATGATCCACCAACATTAGCAGCTAGCACGTCTTCAGCTAATAATTTACAAAAGCAGTTAGATTTATCTGTACAATACTGGAATGCTAAAAAGAGTAGCGACCCAATTAATAATTTATCTAGTTTTTTCAATGGTTTAAATTCCGAATTACAGGGGCTAAACAACGATTTTATATTTTTCTGGTATAAAAAACTACAAGCTCAGCCTGATGATGTAAAAGCCCAGGTTAAAATAGATGAAAATTCGCTATTGGCTGAACCTAGCGATAGTGTAGGTTATTTAACTAATACATTATCACAATTTAGCGAGTATGTATCTCCGGTATTTGATGTTAATCTTGATTACGGACCGCCACAAACACTACCTACTTCGGTACAAAATAAACTACCAACAGGAACGCTTGAATTGTCGGAAGATTTAAGTTATAGCAACTCACAACTAATGAAAACTAATCAAGTTAATGTGCAAAAAGTTAATGATACATATAACATAGCAACTGATTCTACACAGCCGCACGGTTTAAACTTAGTAACTGATATTCCATCTTATCAAGATTCTTATAAAGCACAGGCACCCTCGCTTAACTGTTTAGCTAATAAGTTTGGCCAAGATAGATTTGAGTATCTCAATTATTTTAGCAATATGAATGATAATATGGCATATAATCCCGCTAATACGAGCGCTAATAATCTTCAATCTATGCCAAATATCAACTATACAATGAATGTTGAGGGCTCACCGCAGCAAGTTGATATTCTTAAAAAGAAAGTTATTAACTCAATGAATTATAGAACCATAAAAGGTGCATTAGCCTGTAAGACGCGTCAGAAGGTTGGCGGTGTTACTACGGCTGAGAGTAATAGAGCTCTCTTATTTCAGTCTAGAACAGTGAGACTAGCTACGCCAATATCAATGTCTCAAAAAGCAACTGCTAAACTCGCAGCTGCAAACTATGTATTACAGTATCCTAATCAACAAATCTCAGATTTAATTAGCAGAGTTAACCAAACCGGTATTGGTAACCTACCATTCACTGAGACTCTTCTTGCTCCAATTTATAATTTACAAGGTCTTGCAGGAGGTGTTACTGGAGGGCTTACATCCTCATTAGGCAATATACAATCCATAATACAATCACCTCTATCTAACATGCCTAATGTACTACCTTCTGTTGATCCAGGATCATTCCCGCAAATTTATTCTTTACTTTCTAATACAAGCTTTAGTAATCTTAATGCAGGGTCTATATTAGGAACAGCACAGCAGCTTAAAGGCATTATATGCGACTTTAAACTTCCTATAATAGGAAAAATTAATTTTAATAGCTTAACAAATATCAATATTACTAAAGATTTCCAAAACGCACTTAACAGCTTAGTGCCAAAGATGCCGAAAATAGATGACTTTAAGAAAGCTCTTAAAGGACTTGTACCTGACTTCAAGCAATTATGGAGTAGCTTTTATACAACGTTCTTTGAATGTGATAATAAAGACGATTACAGTTAAGATATTTTTTTATCTTCTACGATTTCTGCATCTATAATTTTAGCACTGTTGTTAGCGCTATCGATTAACATCTTAAAGACCTGTTCCCGTGTTATCATGAGTTTATTTGTATTATCAGCTGTTTTAAGCTCTTTTCTAGATGCAATATCCATTTCTTTAGCTTTAATAACTGTATCATTACGCTTGTCTGTCACTATAATTTTGTTTAATGTCTCTATTGCTGTAGCAGTAGCAGCTATTAGTTCAGATAATGAACCTACATCCTTGCTTTCCGGAGCTGAAGATATGTAATCTTTTACATTTGTCATAACATCAAGACTTTCTTCTACTAGTCTACCGGCCTTTTCAATAACAAATTTTTCCATGTTTTCTTTAGTCAACGGATCGCTAGTTTTTTTAGCTTTTTCAGCTTGTTTATTTGCGTCTGATAGCTGGGTTAATAGATCCCCTACCATTTCATTAAGTTCTTCACTCATAATAATATTTAATACGTATTGATTTTTATAAAGGTATATTATAATAGAGGTATGTATAATATAAGCCCTCAGTCTGATCCGAATTTACAGTTCCTCCCTGTTTTAAAGTTTGAGAAAACACATGAATTGGCTAAATTACCTAGTAAAAACCATGAGTCTGATACAGGCTATGATGTTTATTCTATTGAAGATAAGATAATACCGGCTAGAAGCAGTAACGTCGTTAGTGTTGGCTTAAAATTCGCATCTATACCTGAAGGCTATTGGGTTAAGGTTGAATCTCGCAGCGGCCTCGGGTTTAAGCACGGTATTATGGCGCATCCAGGTATTATTGATTGCGGTTATCGTGGGGATGCTGGTATAAAACTCTATAACCTTACGGATACAGATTATCAAGTTAAGACCGGCGATAGAATTGCACAGTTTGCTGTGTATATGAATTTTTCTATGCCTATTGAGTGGGGAACAGTTGAAGAAAGTGCTCGTGGTGATAAAGGATTCGGGTCATCTGGTAAATAATGAACTACGATTTTTCTAATCTTTGGGTTGAAAAGTATCGCCCTGCTAAGTTCGATGATTTTATTATTTCAGACGAAAATAAATCGCTTATAAGTTCCTTCAAGGGTAAAAATGAGATACCTAATTTACTATTCACTGGTAGCCCCGGTATAGGTAAAACATCTTTAGCTAAGATTATTGTTAATGACCTACTAGAATGTCAGTATTTGTATATTAATGCTAGTGATGAAAATGGAATTGATACAATTCGTAGCAAAGTAACTAACTTTGCACAAACGAAAAGTATTGATGGTAAAATAAAAGTTATTATTCTTGACGAGACTGACGGGCTTACTATGGATGCTCAACGTGCACTACGCAATACAATGGAGGAGTTTTCTAAAATTACTCGCTTCATACTTACAGCTAATCACAAATATCGGGTTATTCCAGCATTGCAAAGCAGATGTCAGAGCTTTGATCTTACACCACCTCAACCCAGTTTTACAAAAAGATGTGTTAATATACTTAAAACAGAAAAAATAGAAGTAAATGACGAGCAGAAAGCACTGCTACTTGAATTTATCCATTCTTTTTATCCTGATCTTCGCAAATGTCTTAACGAATTACAAAAATATTCAAGCGCAGGTGCACTAAAGCTTAGTAACTTTAAGAATGATGAAGTCTTAAAGCTTATTTTTAATGAAATAAAAAACAAAAATGTTACTTCACTCAGAAAAGCTCTTATAGAAAATGAGAGTCAGTTTAATAACGACTACGTTTCTTTAATGAGAAATCTTTTCAACTATATTGATAGTATTGAAACTAATATTAATACTAAAAAGCATTATCTTCTTACTATTTCAGAGTATATCTATAGGAGTTCTTTTGTTATAGACCAAGAGATTAACTGTTATACGTGTTTAATCGCGTTATCTGAACTTAAACTTAGCGTTTAGGTAGATAGTTGTATGTATACGAGGCGGGGTCTTTATGACCTTCAGCCGGTGAAGATGGAATAACTGTATTTTGATTCTTGAGAACCCGATCACCTGTTGTTAGCTTCTTATTACCTACATCAGACAACCTAGTTCCTTGAGGAGTATAAAAAGGAACTTCCTCTTGCTCATCTTTAACTACCTTAGCCTTAATATGTGCACGTTTGCCTGGATCGTCTTTCTTGAAGACTTCTGGTACTTCAGGTAGATTTGGGTATGAACAGACAGATGAAACTAAGCGAGCAGGTATAGTAACAAAATCTATATATCTTCCTGGGGCTATTTCAGAGGTAATATCGAGATTAGTGTCAATTGTCATGTTATCGATGTTACCTGCACCCATAACAGCCGGAAGTGTATTCTTAACATTTGAAACACGTAGATTTAACCCACTCTTTACCATGTTTTGTATTTTTTCCTTTGTGTTTTCACCTAAACTCTTATACCACGCGTCATTAAACGCGCCTTCATTGAATTTAACTACATCACCTGCGAGAAAACCACCTCTTGTATATCTGCTAATAGCGGACTCATATAACTTGACAAAGTTCCTCTTCATTCAAATTATTTATGCTTTATACTTAATAAAAACTGTTTTTAAAAGAATAAAAATACTATAAATAAGTATGTGGCCACAATTAAAGTCGAATCGATTGCAGAACCAAGTAAATCTACAAGTAAATATACATATACGGATTTAGAGCTCGACCTACAGTTCGATTATACAAGAAACAATGAATTTCTTAAGAGAAAAGAAGTAAGAGATCTTAAGATCGACTACGATTATGCCGCAGTTAGAAATTCTATTTTTAATCTCTTTAATACAGTACCCGGTCAACGTATCTTAAATCCAACGTTTGGGTTGAATCTACAAAGATACCTATTTAATCCTATAAGTGAAGCCGTGGGATATAGTATTGGTAATGAAATTTTAGACGGTATTAACAAATTTGAACCTCGTGTACGCGTCAAAACAATAAACGTACAATCCGATGAAGTGAACCAACAGTACATTATTACACTTATAATAACAATGATTACTATTGACACAAGTAGTAGTTTTAAGCTTGTTGGTACATTAAGTAATTCAGGATTCTTCTTTAATTAATATGGCAACTTTTAATAATTTCGACTTAACGACAGATGGTTATGTAGCATTTGATGCTACTAGCTTAAAAAGTTTAATTACCACAAGATTAAACACAAATAATATTTTTACAGATCAAAACTTTGAAGGTAGCAATCTATCGTCTATTATAGATATTGTTGCCTATGCATATCATGTTTTAATTTTTTATCTCAACCGTTCTGGAGCTGAAAGTACGTTTACTACAGCAGAATTATATGAAAATATTAATAAAATAGTAAAGCTTATAAATTATAATCCTATTGGCAATCAGACTTCCATACTATCATTTTTAGCAACAGCACAAGAAACTCTTCCTGCTGGAACATATACAATACCAAGATATTCTTATTTTACCGTTAATGGTGCAACATTTTCTTTTAATACAGACGTCACTTTTACAAAAATTAATAACGGCACAGAGACGTTAACAGAATTACAAGAAAATAATTTACTATTTCAAGGAGCATATAACGAATACCCAACATATACAGCTACCGGTGAGCCTTTTGAAGTTGTTACTATGACAGTTGTAGATACAAACGGGCAAAATGTTACCATAGATCATTTTAACATCGATGTTTATGTAAAAGATAATACTATTGGAACACCGACTTGGGAAAGATGGACCCCAACACAGTCATTATTTTTAGAAAGGTCTAACTCTCGTGTTTATGAAATTCGTTTAAATGAAAATGAACGTTACGAGTTAAGATTTGGTAATAACGTTACAGGTAAGAAACTAAATGTCGGCGATGAGGTAGCAATATATTATATTAAATCAGATGGTACTCGCGGTGAAGTAGGTCCAGGATTATTAAACAATAATAAAATATTCTTTTATAATTCACCCCGCTTTAAAGCTATACAGTCTGATACCACTTCCTCAAACCTCACACTTATTAATGCTGATCAGGTCAGTAATATACAATTTTCTAATATTGATAGCTCTACAACTTTTGTTGCCCGTGAAAGTGTTGAAAGCATTAAGAATAATGCTATTAATAGTTTTAGAAGCCAATACCGGCTTATTACTTCAGAAGATTTTACAAACTATGTATCAAAAAATTATAAAAATATTATTTCCTCTGTGAGAGTTATTAATAATTGGGATTATATATCCGGTCACTTAAAATACTATTTCGATCTCGGCGTATCTAAACCTAATTATGAGAGCCGTGTTTTATTTAATCAGGTAAAATTTGCAGATTCTTGTAATTTTAACAACGTCTACTTATATGCTGTGCCTAAACTTGATAAGCTTACATCTCTTACCACAAGAGCAAATTATTTAAACACTGCACAAAAACAACTCTTATTAAACGATTTACAATCTGTAAAACTAACTACTGCAGAGGTTATTGTTAATGATCCTGTATATGTTGCTGTTGATATTGGAACAAGATTCCCCGGTGAAACTCTTTCACCTGCTGTAGCAGAAACATCTTATCTAGAAATATCGCGAGATATTACAGCAAAACGTAATCCCGAAGCGCTTCGACAAGAGATTGCAGCAATATTTACTAATTATTTCTCTACACTTAAAGATAATCTCGGTCTATTAGTAAGTCTTACTGAACTTACAAATCAGATTCTTGCCCTTCCAGGGATAAACAACATTAATACAATAAGAACACAAGGCAATCAGACAGCAACCGTCCCGGGAATTAGTCTTGTTATATACAACCCTGTATATTCTGAAAGCGATATACAAATTACAACACAAGACCTACAGCTGCCTTATTTTAAGTTTCCGTATCTTAATAATGTCTTAGATTTTATAAACAAAATTAAGATCGTTACACCTTCTATTCAATCATTACAGCGAGAGTTCTAATGGCTAACTCGGTAAATTATACTTACGTATACTTCTACATAAGAAACTATACAGGCGCCTTATCATTATCTGCTTATACATTGCCAAATACGCCTCTATACTTTGAACCCGATTTTACTTCTTCTTCAACATTAACCGCCACAAATAATATTTCTAACCGATTAGTGCGTTGGGATTTCGGCGATGGAACGTTTTCTAACAGTCTAACGGCGTCACATGTATATCAATGGCCAGGTAAATATAGAATTAGATTAACTATTTACGATAAAAACGGCAATGCTTACGATAGCTCGTACGGCCCTACAGTTTATATACATGATTTTATCCGTGACCAGCTTGTTTTTGAAGATTATGTAAAATTTATATACGATACCCCGGCAAGCAAAATAGAAGATCCATTGACAGTAAATCGTCAAACAAGCTGGCAATCATACCATGCATTAAGCGCTGAGGGATATACATTAACACTCTATGCATCAGGAGCTATAGGTGATTACCAAAATGTTGAAAATTTTTATAATGATAAATGGTCCCATCTTCGTAAGTTAAGTCGATTTTATGAAAAAATTCCTGTCGGCGATACATATGAATATGCTCTTGTTGAAAAAATAAAAACAAGCAACACTGAAATATATGCCAATATAGCTAACAACCATTTACAATATTGCTCCAAAGATGATGAAGGTAGTGTATTTGTAGGTACAACAGGTTCTTGCAGTTTTTATTATGTTGATGATAGAGTTAAAAACTTTACATCACGAGAACCTCCTATTTTTATATTCGCTACTCTAGATAATGCAAAATTTAATGACCAGTACACACAATATAAAAATTCGTACGAATATCTACCATATCCACCATATGGATATCAAAATATCAAACCCGCTGTACTACCTATTATTAAAATTAGGCATAATCCTGCAACTGACCTTTCCATCTCGACGACAGGCATCGATGGTGAAGGTACTCTTTCATCAACAAAGTTTAATTTACCCGAAATAAGCTGGCAAAATACAGAAATTCCTTTTGTTATAAGGATGAAAGACAAAGATAACTTTACCACCAAAACATACCCACCGCTTTCTTCTTCAACTACCCACCCTAAATTGAGTTCACTAAGCGCGTTTAATGTAAAGTTCGGCATTATACAGCAAACAGACAACGGAAACATAGAAGTTCCCGATGTAACATATTATGAAGACTTTGAAACCAATATACCGCAATCAATAGGTGCGTTTTATAAAGGTTACTTCACAGTACCAAATGAGACACTTAACTGTATTTTAACAGCATCGATGGTAATTGATGATCCTGCTAATTATCCAAAAGATGTTTTATTTGGATGGATTGCTGTACCGCAATATAATGTATTACTAAGATTTTTTAGACAGGAAATTTATGATTACTGCTCCGGATATCTTTCTCTTACAATTTCTGCTGATGAAAAGTTTTTTGATGCAAAAAATAACAGAAACGTGTATGCAATTCAAGTCGCTCCTTCTGGTGCTGGTCCTGGTAATGACTATCAAACATGGTTTGCTGACGGCACACGAGATACATTATTTAAGTTTGATGTAAATGGTAAGATGTTATCATCTTTCCCTATGTCAGCTTATCCCGTTCTTAGCGGAGGTCAAATAATAACAACAAATCTTCTCTCGCCTATCCTTTCTAGCGCTGCACCTGGAAGCCTTTCACTAGATGGTAAGTGTGACGTTTGGGTCGCCCTTTTTGATTCGGTTTCATGTGTTAAGATAGATGCGTCACAAGGTTACGTAAAGGCAGTCGCTTATCCTAATTTTACTAATTATACATATTATTTGAGTTCTGACTACAATATTCCTTATTTGTCTGGATTTGCAGGTGAAAATAGTTTACTTCCATCGTCATTAGATACAGATTATGAAGATAACCTTTGGGTAACATATAATCACCCAGTATCAAACTTTTTAATAAAATATGATACCTATGGTACTTTACTTACGGTTATACCGTTTCCTTCACTTATCGCTCCTCAAGAAGCAGTAGTAGATAGAAATAGATATGTATGGGTTACCGCATTTAACTATGCACAAGATACCCACGCTACAACGTTAACAGGTAAAAACGATTATTTGTATAAATTTACTTCAGAAGGTGCTCTTGTTTCAGGTTATCCACTTTCAGGATTTAGGTTTATAGGAGATATAACAGTTGACAGCTTACAAAATGCATGGGTAGTTCAGGATAGAGATACATTAACTCGCGTCAGCGGTATTGACGGTACTTTGACAAATTACATTGCAGGATCAGGTAACAGGACGAATTATATCTGCAGCATAGGTGGCATTGCATGTGATTCATCAGACTTCATATGGGTAATAAACACCTTCACCAACAAAATGTATTTTATTGATACATATGCACCCCCGGTATCAGCAGTGGATGGGTATGGATATGAAAGTTTGGATCTGTTATATCCATCCATTTCAATAAAAGAGTTATCAACATTTGAAGAAAAAAGTTTTCAAGCATACGGCGATTGGTTAGGAGGAAGATGGATCAATAAACATATGGTACCGCAGACTACGACTCGCCTTCTTACCGGTCAAAGTAATTTATTCAACATCTATCCTGTTAGCGGGCAATATGGTCTTTCAAAAGTTAATGAAGATTTTAACGCAGAAGGATTTTATAAGTCATTAATCTTTACAGAAAGTTTAGAAGAAAAGAAAATATTTTTTAATGATTTCTTAGGAACAATAGTCGGAGGCGCTAGCGCTCAACCATATGAATTAGGAAAGACAATCTACGAAAAGATAGCTAATTTTACAAGTAATATTGACGATATTGATAAAGTAAACCTAGATCAATTACTTTCATTTTGTAAAGAACTTTCAATTCAATTTGAGCAGTATAATTACCCTTTCCCACCTCAGCTCTTACGCCTAGTAAATATTCTATCTATTAAACATAAAAATCTTTGGGGTGAGCGTAACAAATTTGCACAAAGCTTTTATAAGAATGCATATACTGTTGATAATAGTCTACAGCTCAATCTCGGAACTGAGTACTCAACCCTCACTAGCACGATATCATCTGGTGTACCTGTTGTAGCATATGAAATTTTCTCAGGAAACTATACATTAGTAAATTTTGTTCAAATACCCGGTATAAATTATGGTGAAACGGTACAGTTATCGGACTATACATACGACTGGGGCTGGGGGCTTATTGCTCCAAGAACACTTGTAGGTAGTAGGATATCTGATTATTACAAATTTTACGAATATACACCGTTTTATGAAGGATCTCACTATGATAATATTATTGATTGGAATAACCCTATGACTACTGTAAGCTATACGAATAGCTCCTTTCAAGAATGGAGTAAAAACAGTGGTATTATGCAAAGTCTGCTAAGCTATGAGCTCACAAAAGGGCTTAGATTGTTCTTAAGTGGTAGCGACATTGTGTATAATAATTAAATATTTTAATGTTTGAGTCAAGTAGATTTATCGATGAACGCCTAGATGTATCTATAACATCTCTTACCCCCTCTTCATCACCAATAGACAAGACAGAACCTTTAACATTTCAGGAGTGGGTCAAGTATAATAATAGTTTATTTACTAATGCTAATGATTTCTTACAGAGATATCAGTCTTACCTGAATAACTGGTATGAAACAAAAAATTATCAATTCACTGAACAAATAGACGTAACACGCTCGTTGTATGTGTCACTTATAAAGGAAATAGTACTAACTCACACAACAACAGACGAAAGACGTTGGCTAAAAAATATTGATTTTAATAATAATAGAGATCTTGCAGTAGCAATTCCGTTTTTTGCACAAAAAATTAAAGACATATGCATATACTATAGTACGTTGCGAGATGACGTACGTACTGCTGATTTAAGGTATAATCTTAAAGGGTCAAACTTCGGGGTTAGTAAATTAATTTATAACGAAATATCTAAATCCCTAGAAACAGAAGATCTTACTGACTTAATTCGCACCTTGAATCTCTCTCTTTCAGATATTCGTAACAGTATGGTTATCGATATTGAGGATCTATACGATAATTTTAATGACTATCTAGATACTAGTGCTAACCTGCCTGCATCTGCATACGGGCTTTCTCCATCTGACCCTGCATATAAGTATTTCAGCTTAAATCAATACGATATTGACCCTAATCTCTTTTTGGATTTTAATACCGCCATTGTACAAGCAATTACATCATATCCTTTCTATCTTATTGAGTTCGGTGACAGTTTTACAATTACACCTCAAGTAGATAGCACACAGCTTAATTTTCTTAAAGATAGTGACTTTATAAATACTATCAATACTCAGACGTCAGATAATTTAAACCTAAACAATCAAGCTATATTAATAGAAAAGTTCATCGGCACAGATTTTTATTATGTATCGACAGGAGCTACTGCAACAAGTTATGTATCTGGCGCTCTGTTTTCTGCAAAAAACGAATTTGCAAATTATCTTAATAAAAGATATCCCGCTGTAGCAGCTGTACAAAGCCAAGATTTTATACAAACAGCTAAAGAGATCGGTCTTTTCTTTAAGCCTGATAAGATAGGATTTTCAAACTTTACTAATTTCGGTCTTAATGCTGTTATAAACGAAAGTTCACTTAGCGCTAATACAGTATATATTTTTCCCGATCCATCAAAGTTTGGTAATGTATCCGGATTAACAAAAGAAGAGTTTAATTCGCCTTTAATATATAATGAACTTAATTATTTTAATAAAATTGATTTTTCAAATCAATATAGGTTTGGCGATTCAGAAACAAATTCATATTTTCAAACGTTTAGAGGGTATCAAAGTAGAGAACAAACATTAGATGCATCAGTAGCAGGGTTAGCTCGCTATACAGATCCGCAGGAGTTCTTTAAAGGCGATGTTAAATCACTCTGGGCTAATGATGATGTGTTTCCGTTATTACCGCAAAATGTATTTCCTCTAGATAGCAGAATTGAAAAGCTATATTCTCTTAATAGGACTGCTGTACAATATAAAAACGACGTTTATGGAAACGAATATACCATGTATAAGAATATACATCCGCCTAAAGTACCGGTAAATGAACGCACAGATAACGGCAACTTAAAATTCTTTTTCTGCTTATCACTTGACGGTCATACCTTTTATGATCCTATTTCTGGTTATAACTTTAACTATTCTATAGAAGATGCAGATCTTGGCTATTCTGGCGTAACTTTTAGAACTGCCAATGCTATACCCCCTGGCTCAGGTTATTACACTCCCGCTTTTGAGGGATATACATGGAACCCATTTGGCAACCCGCCCCCGGGATCGTTTATACCCTTTCCTGAAGATTACCCTCCAACATTTACAGAGTATAATAGCGGGGCGCCATCTTATACGCTATCAGGTAAAGCGACACCGGTAGCATCATATAGATTTCAGCCTGAAACATTTTGCCCCGGGTCACTAGAAACAATATATTTCTGTACTACACTTGATGGTGTAACTTTTGTTTCACCAGGGAGCGGATTGCTGCCAGATCAATCATCTGACGATCCAGATTTTGACCCTGCAAATGCCGATGTTTACTACGGTGAGTTAATTGATGGGGCTACTAACCCTACAAGCATATTACCCGACTTTAGAGCTAATTTCGCTTATCCAGGGCTTTTCACATCGACTGTAGCACTATCAACTTATGTACCTTTAGACGGTAATTTATTCTGGGTAAATAGCGCTGCACCTTGTGGCGACGTAACAGCGTTTGTAGTTAGATATGATGAGCCAAGTAATTTCTTGAATTATAATGTACCCAATAGAAAAACGCAAGTAGTCGAAGGGCTCTCCGGTCTATCAAGAAGAAAAACAATTTACGATGCAAGATTTATAGAATACGGTGATCTTTATTTTAGAAATGCTAACTCATCGCTTTATCTTCCAGCTTCTTCCGCTCTTTCACGTATATATGACAAGTATAGCCTAGAAATGCAAACTGAATTAAGAGAAAAATTAATTGACTTTGATCTTTATTACGACACAATACAGCTCGAAACAGAAAACTACTTAATATTTGATAAAATTATTTTTGATAATGAAAACAATACAATTAAAACTACTACACGCAATGATTGCTTCTTTAGCAAAGGCGATGTAAAGGAGTTCGAAAAGACATCCACAGTATGGTTTGATGAGATGAATAATAATCTCTTTTTCTGCCGTACTGTGTTATACTATGAATTAAGTTCGACTAATTATAAAGCAATATATCCTGAAATTTATACCGTTAACATGGATAAATTGACTTATACAAAGCTTTACCCCGAAAAGAATAAAGAAGATCTAACTTTTGAAGACATTAAAGATTATTCGCTATTAGGGAAAGATATTAATCTCAATATTGTAAGTATTGAAAAGCCAATAGTTACGTTTGACGATGAAACGGAAACATATTGTATTTCATATCTTGGGAAAGATCTTTCTAATGTATTTTATATCTACAAGACGTTCTTTAAGTATGTAAACGGTGTAATTACAAACATAAGCAATAATATGTTTAAGTTGACTACAGATGTTAATAGTATAAACTTCTCATATGCACCACCGTTTTCTGGGTATTCAACATATACAATTATAGGATCTTCTGCAGGTAGTGTAATAGGAGACGCATTCGTATTTGGAGCTTAATATGGCATTATTTTATTCATTTAGCCCACAAGATCGTACATCTGTTGTATATGATTACAAGACAATAGATACTTCGAAAGATTTTATAGTATCATTAGAGTACGCTTGCTATGGCGATACATTAAGCGGGGCTGAAGGCTTTTCACTATTTTTTGTCGACTGTAGAAATCTTCAATCAACCGGTAAAACTGGTGGACCGGGCCCAGCATTAGGTGCAACGGAAATTGTTGGAGTGTCTGGTGAAGCGGGGTTTGTTTATTTTCCTGGAGTTATAAACGCAAGCCTTGTTGTTGGCTTTGATATTACAGGAAATTTCGGATCTAATTTCTGGCCGCTAGATGGTTATGCAGAACCAGCTTCAAATACTGTTAGCGTAAGGGGCAGCTACGAATCAGAATATTCGTTAATTTATCGTACGGAAAATCTTGCAAGCTCAAAGTATGATGAACCGTTTTATCTTTACCGTCAGTCACCTGCAATACCAGCATATCGAGTGTTTAGATTAACAGTATCTAATTTCGGAAAAAATATTATTCTCGATCATAAGATTAATAATAAATTTTATAATATATTTGATATTAATATGCCCGTTGAAATGCCACCCACAGTATATCCATGCATAGGGTTTAGTAATAATGATAAAAATACAGTATTCGCAGTTAGAAATATTAATGAAAATGGCTTTTTTGTTACTCCAACACAGACACCAACACAAACACCTACGCAAACACAAACACCGTCTGTGACACCATCACATACACAGACGCCATCAGTAACACCATCGAATACTAGAACACCCACACAGACGCCAACACGCACACTGACCCCAACACAAACATTAACACGTACACTAACGCCAACTCAGACACCGTCTGTTACATTGACATATACATCGACACCTACACAAACACTAACACCTTCAGTGACCCCAACCAACACGCCAACACCTTCTGTTACCCCTTCGCAAACACAAACACCTTCTGTTACCCCGTCGCAGACACAAACGCCTTCTGAGACACCCACTAATACGCCAACGCCTTCTGTGACACCCACTAATACGCCAACGCCTTCTGAGACACCCACTAATACGCCAACACAAACACAAACACCAACTAAGACACCTACAAATACACTAACACCTTCTGTTACTCCATCGCAGACACAAACACCATCTATAACACCATCAAATACACAAACACCTTCCGTTACACCTACAAATACACCAACACAAACACAAACACCAACTAAGACACCTACCAATACGATAACACCTTCTGTTACCCCATCGCAGACACAAACACCATCTGTAACACCTTCTGTCACGCCAACCAATACGCAGACACCTACGAGAACACAGACACCTACAAGAACACAGACGCCTACAAGAACACCAACTAATACACCAACGCGTACATCAACGCCCACACAGACGCCTACTAGAACACAAACACAAACACCTACTGGGACGCCAACCAATACACAAACACCAACAGTGACGCCATCTAATACACCGACTCAGACACCTTCATTTACGCCTTTCCGTACACCAACTCCAACACCTACTATAACTCAAACTAAGACACCAACACAAATGCCTACAAGAACACAAACGCCAACGCAAACACCTACAAGAACGCAAACACCGACGCGAACACCTACGCCAACACTTACCCGCACACCGACGAATACACCTTCACGTTCGAAACCTTAAGCTTGTTATTGATTTATTAATGTTATCGTATAAAATAACTAAATGAGTAAATCTAAAGCTGACAAAATATTTATTTCCATTGCCTCCTATAGAGATCCGCAACTAGTTCCAACCTTAAAAGATTGTATTGCTAATGCTAAGAATCCAGAAAATTTAGTATTTAGTATTTGTTGGCAGCGTGATGATACAGAGTCGTTAGAAGAGTTTGCTAAAGATCCACGAGTTAAAGTTATTGATATTTCTTATCAAGATAGTCGCGGTACTTGCTGGGCCCGTAGCGAGATACAGAAAAATTATAATGGCGAGAAGTATTATCTGCAATTAGATAGTCATCACCGCTTTGTTAAGGACTGGGATGTAAAGTGCATAGGTATGGTTAAGCAGCTTCAAAAGAAAGGTCATAAGAAGCCCCTCTTGACCGGTTATATCTCAAGCTTCGATCCAGATAATGATCCACAAGCAAGAATTCATATCCCATGGAAGATGGATTTTGATAGATTTATCCCTGAAGGTGCTGTATTTTTCTTACCGGCCTCAATAGATGACTTTAAAGAACGAACCGAGCCTGTACCTTCACGCTTTGTATCAGCTCATTTTATTTTTACTCTCGGAAAATGGGTTAAAGAAGTGCCATATGATCCGTATTATTATTTTCATGGTGAGGAAATTAATCTTGCTGTTAGATCATACACCTGGGGCTATGATCTTTTCCACCCTCATATGGTGATTGCTTGGCACGAATATACCAGAAAAGGTAGGACCAAACACTGGGATGATAGTAAGAGCTGGGGCAAGTGGAATGAGGAGTCTCACTTGAGGAACAGAAAGCTCTTTGAAATGGACGGATTAAAGAAAGATATCGATTTCGGAAAATATGATTTCGGTAAAATCCGTACATTAGAAGACTATGAAAGATATTCTGGTCTTTCGTTTAAGAAGCGCGCTATACAAAAGCACACACTTGAACGTAATTACCCACCAAATCCTAACAATAATTTAACTAAAGAAGAGTATGAAAAATCGTTTCTTAGTATTTTTAAGCATTGTATTGATGTGGGTTATCAACAAGTACCTGAAAAAGACTATGATTTTTGGTGTGTTGCTTTTAAAGATAAAGCCGGAAAAGATCTTTATAGGAGAGACGCTGATAAAGCAGAGATCGATAGAATGTTAAAAGACCCAGACAACTATTGCAAAGTTTGGAGAGAATTTAACACAGATGTATTGCCTTCTAGCTGGATTGTTTGGCCACACAGTGTTAGTAAAGGTTGGTGTGAGCCTATTACAGGACAGCTACACAATACTGTAAGTTAATTAGTGAATAAAGTCTTTATCGATTGCGGTTATCATTTTGGCGAAAAAATGTCCGCAATTGGTGAGTGGTGTGGATGCCAACATGGCGATTGGGAAGCATATGCATTTGAAGCTAATCCGCTTTGTAATATTCAAGAGAGAATAAGTCAACATCCGTGGAAAATTACCGCGTTTAATAAAGCTGTCTGGATAGCTGATGGCCAAAGTGTTTTTAACTGCGAGGGTATCGGTGAAGGATCAACTCTTGAATCTCTTAGTTCTAAGCAACCTTATTCTACACAGCAAACCATAGAAACTATTGACTTTTCTAAGTTTATTTCGCAATTTAGAGGCAGAGATCGTGTTTTTGTTAAAATGGATATAGAAGGCGCAGAATATAGCGTTCTTAGAAAACTTATACAAGATGATAACATGTCTATTATAACAGAATTAAATATCGAATGGCATTGGCGCGCTCTTGCAGAAGAGAGTCTTGAGACCACCCAACAACTGCTTAAAGAAGTTAAAAAATATACATCAGTTCAGTGGCCAGAAATTAACTATTAATAAATACTGTTGTGAATTATTGTAGCCAATTAGGCCAAGATAGGTATTTAAACGACACATATTTTAAAAACAAGCAAGCTGGTGTGTTTGTAGATGTGGGGGCCCACGACGGCATTACATATTCAAATAGTAAGTATTTTGAATCGATTGGTTGGACAGGTCTTTGCGTTGAACCAATACCTAATATATTTGAACAGTTAAAAAATAACAGAAAATGCATTTGTGAGAACTATGCAATATCAGATAATGAAGGTGAAGATGATTTTTTATTAGTTCATGGCTACGCTGAGATGCTAAGCGGGCTAGTTAAAGAATATGAACCTATGCATGTAGGGAGAATAGACGGCGAAATACATCATTATGGTGGTAGTAAAGAAATCATAAAAGTTAAGACCGTAACGCTTCAGACGCTTTTAGATAAGCATAATATTAGCTCTATAGATTTCTTGTCATTAGATACAGAAGGTAATGAATTAAAGGTCTTAAAAACTATCGATTTTAATAAAGTCAATATATATGCTATTTCTTTAGAAAATAACTATAAAGATGAAAAAATAAGGAATTTTTTAGTTGAGAAAGACTTTACACATATTAAATCTTTAGACGTAGACGATATTTTTATAAAAAACTAATATGAATATAAGATTTTTTGATGAAAATTTATTAGGTCAGCCCGGGCTTTGCCCTTATATTGACCCACAGGTAGGCTGGCAACGTGAAATAGCAGATTATGATATCGGTATATATACAGATAAATTTTGCTTTAACCAACCAATAGATAATACAAAGCAAAACTATGCATGGATAATCGAACCACCTATTATTAACGGCGATAATTATAATAATATTATTAAAAATTATGAGAAATTTAAATATGTATTTTCTTACTATAGAAATATAGAAACAAAAATTAACAACTTTAAATTTATACCTCACGGCGGTACGTGGCTAAGGCAGAATGAAATAGAACTATACCCGAAAACACAGTTAATAAGTTTTCTTTTTTCAGATAAACAGTGGAACGGTTATCATAGACAACGACACAGAATTTATGATATGCTAAAGACAAATACTAACATTTCATTCTTTGGTAGCGGTTGCAACAATCGTATTCCATACAAAATAGAAGCGCATAAAGATTTTTATTTTTCTATTGTAGTTGAAAATAGTGAAGAAGAAGATTATTTTACAGAAAAATTATTAGATTGTCTTTTAACCGGTACAATTCCTATTTATCTAGGATGTCCTGCAATTGAAAAATACTTTAACACAACAAGCATTTTGCGCTTTAAAGATCCAGAACAATTGCCAGAAATACTATCTACACTCACACCTGAATTATATCTGTCTATGTACGATAGCGTTATAGAAAATTTTCAAAAAGCAAAGCAGTATATTCACCCCGAGCATTTAATACAGAAATGTATAGAAACATTGTAATTACAGCAGCTAACGATCTTTATTTTGAATCGCTAAAGACATTAATAAGTAGTATACATCAACATAGTTTTGATACCGTTGATCAAATATTTGTTTACGACTTAAATTTAGACGAAGAAAACAAAACGATACTTAAAAAAATACAAAAAGTAACACTACTTAATTTCACTAGCTTATCCCCGCTGCCTTACAAAGACTATCTATTACCTAGTGGTCACGCGTATAAATTATTTTGCGTATATGATGCGCAAAATTACGGTAACAACGTATTATGGCTTGATGCAGGTGTAATGTTATTAAAAGATATAAAAGAGATGTTTGATATTATAGAAAAAGAAGAGATTTTTGTCGTAGGCGATGTTCATTTAACATGCACATTTACAAAAAAGAAGTGTCGTGAAATAATGAATGCCACAGATGGTGAGCTTAATGATACAATTATATCTTCAGGTATTTTAGGGTATAAGTCTCAAGGTAAATACCAGTCTTTAATAAATGAAGCCTTTGAGTATTCTAAAATTGAAGGCTGCGTTGTAGGAGATGAAGAGAATCATAGACATGATCAGAGTGTATATTCTATATTGGTATCACGGTATAACTGTAAAAAACAGGATATCGATAGATATGGCTACTGGACAGATTTTACAAGAACTTTACAAACGGCTATGCAGAATGACGCTGTTATTTTTGTTCACCGTAGAGGGCATTATGATATAAGTAATCTAAGGTATAATACATGAATATTAATTCCATAAAAAAATATATTATAAACCTTAAAAGAAGACCTGATAGACTTGAGCATTCAAGAAAAGAAATGGAATATATGGGCTGGGATTTTATTGCATTTGAGGGTATTGACAAAAAAAGCTATGTTGGCTGCGGATTATCGCATATGGCTATTGCACAAATGCTTTTAGATAGCAACGATGAGCATATTATTGTCATGGAAGATGATTTGTTTTTTATGCCGTATGCAAAAGTGTTATTAGAACACGTAGAAAATGCTTTAAACCATACGGATTGGGACCTATTTCACTTTGCTCCCTCTATTCATCGCCCTATACATAAACCAGATGGTATTTTAACTGATTTATCCAATGTACCACCAAAAGACCTCAATAGACACCGCGGAATATTTGGAACATCAGGATTTATCTACAATAGAAAAGTAGCAGAAGCGGTGACTAAATGGAATACAAACGAAATTATAGAAAACGTACATATGCATAATGCAATAGATCAGTATTTTGATATTGCAATTTATCCTAAATTTAAAAGCTTTTGTGCTAAATATCCTATAGTGACACAAATCGATAATCAATCGGACATTAACGGTACTTACGATAAAAATCATTATCTAATGACATACCAATGGAATACATATATTCATCCTCTTGCAAATAGTATGCAAGATTACGATCATTGTCTTAACTTAAGAAAGTACGGTAAACTTGGAGTGGAGATATGACATTTGTAACAGCTATTTATAGCCATAATATTAATACAATTTATGGTGGTCGTGGAAGGGATATATCTTTTTTTGATTCTTCATTAAGAAATATCGCTAATTTAAATTGCCCTATTGTAATTTACACAAGCCATGAAGATGCACCTATTGTAGAGAGCCGAGTGTCAGCATATATGAAAGATTTTAAGGTTATACCGCATCACATTAGCGGTTTTGAGTTCTGTGAAGCGGCATTAGAATTTAAGAAAAAAATTATAAAAAAAATAACATTAAACGATCGCAACGAAACACTTTGCTTTAGTAAAGCATACTGGATTAACGATACTATCGAAAAGAACTATTTTCCCTCAGACAAATATTTTTGGATTGACAGCGGACTCACACATCATGGTATTTTTCCAGAAAGAGTTGGCGGTGTTGAATTGTTAAGTGTAATATCACCGGCACACTATTATCCAAATAATCCGAATAATATCTTTAACCCCAGATTAAGTCAAAATTTATCTAACTCTATTCTCCAGGATAAACTTTTCTTTTGCGCACTGCCGTTCCAAGGAGACCCTACACCGGTTCATCATATTATATCCGAATACTGCAAGAAAAATGTATCACCAATGACAAATCATCTTATTGGCGGGCTTTTTGGCGGCTGTAAAGAACCATTTAAGCAGTTTTTTGATATTTACAGTGATGTATTGAAATATTTTCTAACAAAAGATGTACATGTACTTGAAGAGCAAATTTTTAGCGCTTTATATTCTGCATATCCAGAATTATTTGAACTTCATAAGTTTTATACTTGGTATTTTCATTCCCCAGGTGAACGTTGTAGTGTACTAGATAGAGACGGCGACAGTTTCTATAAGGTCTTTACTAGAATATATGATTTACCCACGTCTTGATATTTTTTTGAAGCCAATTATATAATTGTATGCCCGTATCTACAAGTTTTTTTAAGACCGAAACACTTGACTACATTGTCAAAAACTTTAAAACAGATATAAAAATATTAGATGTTGGACCTGGTGTCGGTACATATTCTAATCTTTTAAAACCTTTAGGTTATACAAATCTTGATTGTGTTGAAGTATTTGCAAAATATATTGAAGATTATCAGCTTAAAGGCAAATATAATCGTGTTTATAATGAAAATATAATTAATTCGAATATAGATCTTAACTCCTATGATTTAATTATTTTTGGCGATGTATTAGAGCATATTAGTGAGGAAGATTCTCTAAAACTACTCAGCAAGATCGATGATACTAAAACACATGCTATAATAGCTGTGCCGTTTATGGCGTCACAAGGCGAACATTACGGTAATGCGCATGAAATACATGTACAAGATAAATTAACTTATAGAAAATTTACAGACACGTATAAAAATTATACAGCGTTTTGTGTTCGATATGATTATGGCGTTTTTTTAAATAAGAATACTTTAAATAACGATCAAATTATCTATACAATAGATTTACCTGATGACACTGAGATTAAAAAAGATTATCCGCATAAAGCTATTATTAATTTAAACAGTATAGCTGAGAAAGTTGACCAACAGAAGCAAGACATAGAAAATAAATTTCCCGTAACAACTGATTCTTCGCTAACGTTCGTTACCGGTCTTTGGAATCTAGGAAGAGGGGATATTGGTACATCCTTTCATCGCTCTTATCAGACGTACTTGGATAAGTTTATTGAACTTCTTAAAGCACCTGTAAATCTATATATTTTCATTGATAAAGCTGATGAAGAGTTGGTATGGAAGCACAGAAGTAGAACAAATACAGTAGTTAATACTATGAGTTTACAGGAACTCGAAAAATGGTTTCCTTTTACTGATATAACAGATACTATACGCAAAAAGCCTGAATGGTTAGGGCAAGCTGGTTGGCTGGCAGAGTCAACGCAAGCAAAATTAAAAATGTACAATCCATTAGTTATGAGCAAAATGTTTATGCTTAATAACGTTTCAATATGGAATCCTTTTAACTCGAAACAATTTTATTGGATAGATGCAGGTATAACAAATACAGTACATTGGGGATATTTTACGCATGATAAAGTTCAAGAAAAGCTTTCGAAAATAGTTGATAAATTTATGTTTATAAGCTTTCCGTATCCCGAGGGTGGCGAGATACATGGGTTTACAAGAACAAAAATGAATGAACTTGCGCAAACAAAAAATGTCGAATATGTTTGCAGAGGAGGGTTTTTCGGGGGACCAAAAGAAACGATCAGCCACGCTAACGGAATGTATTACGGGCTCTTGCAGCAGACTCTTAATGAAGGATATATGGGTACAGAGGAGAGTATTTTCACTCTTATGACATATCTTAACCGCGACTTATTTAGTTTATTTTCAATCGATGGAAATGGTCTTATTGGTAAATTTTTTGAAGATTTAAAAAATACTAAGGTTGAAGATGCTGCAAAACTTAAAGTAAAAGAATATGCAGGCACCAGCTTATATGTTATAACCTTTAATTCACCGAAACAATTTGAAACGCTTTGCGAGTCATATACAAAGCACCCAGGATTTATTTCTGAAACCACAAATTATTTGTTAGATAATAGTACAGATTTGTCAACTACCGAGGAATATAAGAGAATCTGTAAGCAGTATAATTTTGAGCACATTAAAAAAGATAATCTAGGCATATGTGGCGGTCGGCAGTTCATTGCTGAGCATTTTGATAAGACAGACGCAAAGCATTATATTTTTCTTGAGGATGATATGTATCTTTTAGAAGAAAACGGTGATAGATGTAAGAGCGGTTTTGCTAGGTATGTATCTAATTTATTTTCAAAAATTCATAAAATTATGCATAAGGAAGAGCTGGACTTCCTAAAGTTTTCTTTTACTGAATTTTATGGTAATAACTCTACACAATGGTCGTGGTATAATGTGCCGCAGAATATACGTGAAAAGTTTTGGCCTAATTACTGTAAACTTCCTGAAATAGGGACAGATCCAAAATCACCAAAGACTGAATTTAAGAATATTAAAACTCTTGAGGGCCTAGCCTATGCAACAGGCGATGTTTATTACTGTAACTGGCCACAGATTGTATCACGAGAAGGCAATAAAAAGATGTTTTTAACAACTACTTGGGCCCATCCTTTTGAACAAACCTGGATGTCTTATATCTTTCAATTAACAAAAGAAGGCACTGTAAACAGTGCGGTATTATTACTATCTCCTATAGAACATAATAGATTTGCGCATTATAAGAGCGAATTAAGAAAAGAGAGTTAGTTTTCACGGGTATATATACCTGTTATTAGTAAATAATAATGTGAATTATATTAATTACGTACTCTCTAGTTACCAAACTATACAGTACCCGACCATAATAAATCACTATCTTTTTGTCGACCCGGTATTTGGTACAAATATAAACTACCCACAGAGTGCAGATGGCAGTTTTTTTAGCACTACATCTGGTGGATTTGTGTTTCCGCTTACAGCTAACGGAGGTCTCTATTTCCCGTGGGGGTATCCTGTTTACAATACAATCTTAAGCGCAGATCTAGGACTATTCAAGGGAATGACAACACTTACCATTGTCCCATCCGCTCTGGATGAAACGTATTACGCGATAATGAAGATTTTATATGATTTTCAAGGTAATGATAATGTTAGGAATATAGAAAAAGGTATAGTTCAGAATGTATTGTCAAATAATACCGCAGTGTTAGATCCTGGCTCACCAAAAGATACTAATGTTGATTTTACCTTTACACCGACATCACTCTTAAGCACGACATATTATCCGACAATTACTGTTGTTAACGGAGATCTTTCTCTTAATATTTTTAATCTTAAAATAACTCTTATTCCGGATACTATATTCAAGTTTGATGATTTTCATCTTATTAATACTGCGCAGTTAACACGTAGCGTGGATAAAGCAATAAAAAGCGTTGAGGTATTTGAAATAGATACAGATGGAACGAACTATGTAAGTAACTTTTTGTTGCTTAGTTCTACTACTAGTAAGACTGTGTCATCAAACGGTATGAAATATACCCCGACACCGACACCGACAGTCACACCAACAGTTACACCAACGCCGACAGTTACACCAACATTTACACCGACACCTTCAGTAACACCCACAACATCAAATCCTGAGCAGCTAACGGTAGAGTTCGTAACTTACAGTTAATATGATAACTAATTCGCATTATAAAAAAGTACGCGAAGAGCTTTTAGTTCTTTATAAAAGTAAAAAGTATAACTCTCTTGCAGTTAGCTTAGGATATAAAGAAGTTAAAAGTGTACGCACTGACATATTGTCTATTCGTTTTGGAGTTGAAAAAAAAATTACGTATCGATATGTAAAACCAGAACATTTAGTACCACCAACAATAACTATAGATAATAAAGAATATAAGACTGATGTATACGTAGCAAGACCTGTATCACTTATAACAGGGTATTGTTATAATCCCGGTGATAATAGTATTCCACCGAATGTATTGCCCCCGGTAAGTTATAATCGCGCTCGAGTCAGACCACTTAGTGGTGGAGTATCAATGGCAGCACCTCCGCCCGATGGTTTTGTGAATACCGGTACTTTGGGCGGTATTGTTGTTGATACTATAGACGGTAAATTAGTTGGACTTACCTGTAACCATGTTGCGGGTAAACCTGGTGGATCTTATTACGAAAACATAACACCATTTTTCTTTGCTGGTGATACGTATGGTGCAACTTCATCTGCTTATAGGTTAATTAATTGCTATCAAAACTCTTCATGGGATAGTGGTATTGTAAACAACGCTGCGGATATAATTGGCAATACTAAACGATGTTACCCACTTACCGACACGGATGTAAATTATGTAGATGTAGCTATAGTAAATTTAGATGATACACTTATTGGCTCTAACAGCTGGTATACGCTTTCAGCACCTGTCCGAACGCCCATTAACTTTGCTACTACAGAAGAAATTAACAACCTAACACTAAATGATCCAATATTTAAATCAAGTCGTACAACAGGCCCTGTTGGTTATGGATCTTGTGATTTAAGAGTTGTAGATTCATCCGTTTTTATATATGTTAATGGGTTTGGTAATGCAGGTGTTCTTCCCTTTGGCGATACACTTGAAATAACAAGCCCCACATCAAACATTGTTGCGTCTTCCGGTGGCGACTCTGGAGCACTAGTATATGCATGTATCAATTCAACAAATCCTATTTTAAGTGCGTGGAAATGTATAGGTGTTTTATTCGCAGGATCAAACGATGGCTACTATGCATATGCCAGTAGGATAGATAATATCACCTCATTGCTTCAGGTTTCAGCATGGGATGGAACACCTATTGCAGCAACGCCTGTTACACCCGCGTACCGAGTGTTTGATTACGAGACTTACAAATATGAGCCATACATTGTAACTGATAATAAAATATATTGGCAAGTTGGTAAAAAACAGGCAATTATTCCTTCTGCAACACCGACACCTTCAGTAACTGAAACTCCAACACCTACTATATCGCCTTCTGTTACACCTACAAACACACCTACAGTAACAGTTACACCTTCGAAAACCCCTGCTAATACTCCGAGTAATACACCCACACGCACTTGTACGCCAAGTCATACACCAACTGTTACACGAACACCACAAAGTACTCCCGCTCCTACTCTTACACCAACAAGAACACCTACTATAACACCGACTAAAACACAAACACCTACAGTAACACCTACTGTAACTAATACATCTACACCTTCAGAAACACCTACCAACACACCCACTAATACGCTTACACCTACAGAGACTCCCACCAATACACCAACACTTACAGAGACACCAACTAATACACCTACTATAACTGAGACACCTACAGTAACACCCACCAATACATCTACACCTTCCGAAACACCTACCAACACACCAACGCCTTCTGAAACACCTACCAATACATCAACGCCTTCTGAAACACCTACCAATACACCAACGCCTTCTGAAACACCTACCAATACACCCACAATAACACAAACACCATCTAAAACACCGACCAATACGCCTACTATAACACAAACACCATCTGAAACATCTGCACCTACCGCTACGCCTTCAGAGACCCCAACATTTACACCAACACCCTCAGAGACACCCACCAATACACCTACTGTAACTGAGACGCCTACTAATACACCTACTATAACTGAGACGCCTACTAATACACCTTCAGCCACTACCACGTCTACACCGACTTCAACACCCACTAAAACACCTACCAACACTCCAACGCCTTCTGAAACACCTACAAACACTCCAACACCTACTGTAACACAAACACCCACAGTTACACCTACAGTAACTATTACACCCACTGTAACTATTACACCTACTGTAACTCCTAGCCATACACCCACACTCACACCGACAAACATACCTATTATTCCCGTCACTGAGGACGGTGAAACAATACAACCGAATTATAATGAATATAATTTAGCTAATCTTGTAATTAGTACTACAGTTACTTATTTTACAATACAGTTCGATCCTACTCATTCAGTACTAATAGAAAATGTTTATGATGTAAATAATTTTGCTAATTGCTACTTATCTGCATTTTCTTTTAATAATACTTCTATAGATGTAAATCCCGTATATGTTACGCAATCTGGTATCTTATCTGCAAATAATAATAATTTCTTTACCCTTTATTATTATAATACAGGATCAGCGCTTATAAATGTAAATTATTCTGATATATATCCTTCACCAACACCATCTGTAACACCGACCAATACACAAACACCAACCAATACACCTACAGTAACGCAAACACCAACTATTACCCCTTCTGTAACACCGACCAATACACAAACACCAACCAATACACCTACAGTAACACCTTCAGTAACGCCAACTAATACGATAACATCTTCAGTAACACCTACACTAACAAATACAATAACACAAACACCTACACCCACACCTACAAAAACACCTACAATAACACCTACACCCACACCTACAAAAACACCTACAATAACACCTTCAGCCACTACCACGTCTACACCGACTTCAACACCTACTGTAACACAAACACCCACAGTTACACCCACTGTAACACAAACACCCACAGTTACACCCACAGTAACACAAACACCAACCAATACACCTACTAATACACCTTCAGTAACACCAACATTTGTATTCGATTCAGATGCTGCTGCATATATTACAAATGTTGAAACGGCTGACGGTCAAACCTTAGAGCAGAGTATTAAGCTTACTATTAACGAATTTGTTGTAGGTTGTAAGAGCGATAGTATTTGGAGTGCAATAAAAAGTTGCTGTATATTAGCTGGCGCAAGAACTCTTAACGGTGCATTAGTACCACTTAAAGGCCCTGCACCAACACATACTGGATTTGTATCGTCTAATTACAACAGAGGTAATGGTATAAAGAGCTATCGATTTGGTCCTTATATTGATACTAATCGATCAAGTAATACTGATCCAGCGAATAGTAAACATATGTGTGTTTATATTACAGAACCACCCAATCAAAGCGAAAGTCATTTTGAGCATCAATTGTTTGGTGCAAGTACTGTAGGATTAGCAACTTCAGGTACTATTAGTGTTGATTGGAGAGCATTTGCCAATGGCGTTTATTATAATAATAACGGATCTGACGGATTTAAACCATTACCATCAACAAATTATTTATTAGGTTTTTACGGTCTATCTAGATACAATTCTAATAATATATCATTAATATTCGGTTCTTTATATAATGAAAATTTTAGTTCGGTTTCCACTTTTAGTAATAGAGTACCTTGGAATGACTATGTGTTTTATACTAATAGACCTGGGACCGGACTTGCAGCCGTCACAAATGCAAGGATGGCCTTTTATTCAGTTGGCGAAAGTATAAATTTAAATTTATTAAATGCGAGAGTAACTACTCTTATAAACAACCTTTATACTATTTTTCCAACACCTACACCAACACAAACACCTTCAAGGACTCCAACAGGAACACCTACATTAACACCGACTAAAACACAAACACCTACAGTAACACCTACAGTAACGCAAACACCCACTGCTTCAGTTGGCCTTACGCCAACTGCTACACCTACTAATACACTCACACAGACACCCACGCCTACAATGACACCAACACCTACATTAACACCGACTAATACACAAACACCGACCAATACACCTACAGTAACGCAAACACCCACTGCTTCAGTTGGCCTTACGCCAACTGCTACACCTACTAAGACACTCACACAGACACCCACTGTCACACAAACACCTTCAAAGTCACCCACACCAACTTACACACCCACACCATCAAATACGGCTTCTGTCACACCAACACCATCAAATACAGCTTCTGTCACACCAACACCATCAAATACAAAAACTCCTACACCAACTGCTTCAGTTGGCCTTACACCAACAGCAACATTAACACCGACACAAACACCTTCACAAACTGCTAGTATTGGTAGTACACCAACTGCAACACCAACTTATACAGCTACTCCCACCCAGTCACCCTCACAGACACCTTCAGTAACACAAACACCTTCTGTAACGCCCTCGTTTACATGTACACCTTCAGTAACTCCATCTCATACATGCACACCTTCTGTAACACCTTCAATGACGCCAAGCCCTGCAGCAACCTTAGAAATATTTAGCACAGGGTATAATAATTATGGTCAATTGGGGTTGGGCGACACAGCGCAAAAAAATGCATTCACCCGAGTAGCTGGCAATTGGTCACGGATGGTATGTTATGAAAACCACACCATGGCATTGAGTGCTGGTACTACCAAGTGGTTTGGCGCAGGCTACAATGTCGCTGGTCAATTAGGCATAGGTAACTTAACTCAAAAAACCTCATTCACCCAAATAGCTGGTGATTGGTCACAGATGGCATGTGGTAGTTTACAAACCGTGGCACAGTCTGCTGGTACTACCAAGTTGTATGGCACAGGTGCAAATGGCAATGGTCAATTAGGATTAGGTAGCACATCTCAAAGAACCACATTCACCCAAATAGCCGGCGATTGGTCACAGATGGTATGTGGTGGCGCTTACACCGTGGCACAGTCTGCTGGTACTACCAAGTGGTTTGGGACTGGTTGGAACTACCAAGGTGAATTAGGATTAAATGACACAGTGCAAAGAAACACATTTACTCAATTGAGTGGCGATTGGTCACAGATGGCATGTAGTCAATGGCACACCATGGCATTGAGTGCAGGTACTACCAAGTTGTTTGGCGCAGGAAGCAATAGCTATGGTCAATTGGGACTGGGAACCTCTAACGACTATAAAATCTCATTCACCCAAATAGCCGGCGATTGGTCACAGGTGGTGTGTGGTGGTGAAAGGTCCATGGCATTGTCTGCTGGTACTACCAAGTGGTTTGGTGCAGGAAGCAATTATACAGGTGCATGGGGATTGGGCCCAGGAGGCACAACTCAATCAAACTCATTCATACAAGTTCCTGGTAATTGGTCACAGATGGTTTGCGGTCGATTTCACACCATGGCATTGAGCGCTGGTACCAATGCATGGTTTTACTCAGGAAACAATCAATATGGTCAATTGGGGTTAGGCGCTACAGCCGCCATATATACATTCACTGCATTGACTGGCAATTGGTCACAGATGGCATGTGGCCTGTTTACCACCATGGCACTGAGTGCTTTGTAATGCACATCATGTGTTTTAATACATCAATATATTGATAAATAATTATCATGGACATCATAACACTAGATACCACAAATTTTACAGGGTTGACATCTAGATATGTCTACGACGATAGGTTAAAATTTAACGAAAATGTAGTTTTTTCTGAGCAAGGTATTAATATACCTCTTAATGATGCACTTAGAGAAGTAAACGATAATAAGATTAATAACTACTCTAATATATTTCTTTCTAGAAAAGATTTATTGACAAGTGCGGTCTATGTTGACAATCTCAATAAACTTGGTGATGATGGCTTTTCTTCTTATATTGCTGCTAATGCCGCTGGTACCCTTACTCCTGCTGCGCGTTTCTGGGTTGTAGAAGAGCCTGGAGTTGGTGTTAATATAGCTAACGTAAATGTTACCGGTGATTTAACAAACATAAATAACCAATACTTTTATGATATTGAGCTTATAACAGAACAATTCTGCAAAATTTCACATGAAAATGATAATGTTATTAGATATTTAACTGTTGACTATACCGGTAACCTTTCTTTTACAAAAGATATTCAGCTTGATGCAATTGGTGCACTAAGTCCGCAAATATTCTATTACATTTATGATCGCTCATATAACTACATTGTTTTAATAAAAAATATTAACGATATTCCAAAGTACGTTACATTCGATTTTAATACACAAGAATTAACTCTTGTTAACCCAGTTACAGCAACATCTGTCCCATACTCTGTATCTTCTATTTTTAGAGTTAAGCCTAGAAATCCAATCCCTAATAATACACTGCTATACGATCCATGGCTTAGTTACAATAGAGATTTAAAAACCAATTCACAAGACGTAAATAACGATCGTAGTTTTGATAATATATCATCAAATCTCTTACTACACAGTGAATATTTTAATACATCAGGCAAGAGTATAGATTTAAATATCCTATCATTAAAAAATACCAATACACCTGAAAATAAACAATCACGAGGCAATCCATTCTTTAATGAACAAAGTATTGAATTTAGAGAATATCAAAACCTATTTACAGGGTCTAACCAAACTCGGGGCAACGATAATATCACTTTAAATTATGAAAGCTATACAACAAATATAATTCTTAAAAAAGATAAAGTAACATACTTTCATATCCCACAAATCTTTTATCCATTTTCTAGACTAAACATTCAAGATTCTGGCCTCATTGAAGCAGGTGCAATAGCCGGTGACCATCCGTTGAAATCGGATAAAATTTTTAAGAAAAAAGCTGACTATAAATATACATCTAGCTACGGTGATACTATAGAAGAGACATCAGGCGAATTTTTATGTGCTTGGCTTTCAGGTAGTGCTGATGTTAACAAAAAGCCAATATGGGTTGATCGCTACTACAATCCAAACTCAATTTCATTCATGAAAGCACTTACATCTTCAGACTTAAAAGCAATTAGATATATATCTTTATTTGATTGCTTAGCAAATAAAGCATCTGAATTACTCGGGGATGTTGATATTTTCGATAAACCTTCAGATTTAATTTTTGAAAAAGGAACATATTACGCATATTATCACTACGGTCCAAAAGATGTACAGAACTTTATCAATACACTTTCAGAAGACTTAATATGCTTTAATTTTGCTAATTACAGATACTATGATATGTCTAATGTATATTCTTCTACTGAAGCAACTACAGAATTTGCGTTTAATGGAAAGACATATGCAACCACAGGATCGCTTTCTGCTATTCAAGCTTCAAACCAATTTACATTAATATTTGATGCATACAGCTCGGATTGGAAATCTCCGCTTGGTTATCAGCTAGTCGGTAACTATGACAGAGATGGGTTTGGTATCTTTAATCAAAATATAGTTACCCCAACCCTATTTATTAACTCGCCTAGTGCAATAAAAGTTACTAATTTACAAGGAAAAGATTTAAATTCATTAAGCTTTAACGCAGACATCAAGGCCATAATGAGACAACAAGGGTTAAACGATTTTTATCTAATTATGGAAGATAATACGTTCCGCAGATTTAACCTTGCTTATGCAGAGACTAGACGCACATCTCCAACAAATGGCGATAAGCTTGGTAATTTACTTGACGTTGATTATACAGAAACTTTTGCATATGCTCTTATTGATAACGGCGGAGCAAATAATAAAAAGTTAAATCTTCTAGATTTCAATTCAAATGAAGTAACTGACATTACAACTCGCACAGCGAGATACCCGCGTGTTATTGCATATAATTCTTCTCTACAAACAGGTAAAAATTTAGATTATTATCCTAAAACGCAAAAAATGTATATTACCCCGGGTATAAAATCAATGCGTGTAGATAATGACATTTATTTTCTTCAAGATAAAAATACATTACAACGCTGGAGAGATATAGATGCCTCCGATGTTATAACAGATATTACAACCGCGTTTTATTCATCTACTCAAATAGAAGATTTTAGTATTGATTTCGATAATAATCTTTGGCTATTATATAACGATAATTATTATGCAAAATATACTGCAAATCGTGAGTTTATTTTATCTGGCTATATATCAGAACCGGGGTATAAAAACTATAAAATTAATTTTACTGCAGATTTTGATAACGGTAAATATAATAGATATTGTGTTATAACTCAAAGAGCATTCAATAATAATACAAAATTAAAATATACACAGTTTACTCTTGACGGTAAAGAAGTTCCTTCATTTACTACAACACAGCTAAATGGATATACAAGTTACTATATTGCAAATTCTTCAATACCGGCGAATATTTTTACCACGAGCAAAACATTATCGGGTGTTTATCCATCCGGCATATCAACCAATAAATCTATATCTGCTGCAGGATACTTTTCAATTGTAAGTTTCAAATCACAATTAAGTAGCTTCTTTGATCCTCAAACTAATGCAAATTTAAATCTTTCTAATGACAAATTCCTTCGTACAACAGTAAAAGATAAGTACGCTAGCTCAAATTTAAATGTTAAAGCTAAACTCACAAATGTGTTTAACGCTAATGATACTGTTGATACAGAGATAATCTTTAATCTTTCAGCCCTTGATGCGGGGTACCATAATTTCGCTGTAAGGTTTGATGCAGATGGTGGCTATATGTATTTGTTTATTGATGGTCAACCGCAAGGATATACAGAGTTTCTACCACGAAAATATAAATTTAGTAATATAGTATACAGACCGTTTCTTATAGGCTCTTCTAATTATGCGTACTCAGTGCCTTTATTTTCTTATCTTAAAAATACATCATTTTTAGTCAACGACTTCACTGTAAAGAACTTTTATCTTTATGATACACCTCTTTATAGCTGTGATATGTTTATGCATGCTAGAAAGAATATGGAAATTCGTGATATAAGCTTTGATGTTGCATGTGGCAGGCGTAATTATCTTGAAGAAGTGGAACGATACTTTAAGCTTAATACTCCGGGCTCTAAGTCTACTCTCTTTAACTTAATTATTAGAAATAGCGGTATTACAGACTATTCATTGAGAGAAGCTCTCGAACAGCGTATGGTGAGTATTTTGAGAAACACTGTACCGGTACATACCAGGTTAAATACTATAAAGTGGAGTAACTAATGACAATTTCAACAGAATTCCTAGAGCAAGGGTTAATTTACGATCGTTATCTGGGTGTAGATATAAATCTACCTTACGATTTTGAAGATATAAGAATACAACCAAATGATACTGCAACATACAGCGTTTTAAACATTAAGTTTAAACATTTATATGATAATTTTCTTTACCTTTATAAAAACTGTAAACTTGCATCCAATGTTATACCCATATCTGCAACTGCAATTGCAGGTGTATCTGCAGCATCAACTAAATTTACCTGGCAAAGAAATCTAAGCACAAGTCAGTTTATTCCCATATATAATGACCCCACACTCGTGGGTATGGATCGTACGAATGCAATGTTACTAGTAAAGAATAAAGATAAAAATCAATATTCAGCGTTCACTACTGATGGATTACATCTTAGAGTTTTTAATTTCGATTCTTATGGTTCTTATATTAGTAATGTCTTCACACAAACTGAAATTGACGCCGGTTATGGCGTGTATTATACAAATATTACTGCTTTTGCTGTTGCTAACGATTATCTGTACGTATTAGATTCAAAATTAAGTAGATTAACAAAATACGATGCATCGGGATTTACTACAGGTAATAATGTAACGGAAAATAGACTTTTTTATGTCGATTCTGTGGGCAATGATGGAAGCTTTCTATCAAAAACAGAATTTCATGACCCGAGATCACTAACTACATATAAAGATAATCTTTTTATATTGGATTCAGGTAATAGCAGCATTAAGAAATATGATCTCAATTTAAATTGGGTACAAACATATAGATTATATGTGGACTTTCTTTCTGCATACCCAATCGATATCAGTGCAGATTTAAATGGCAATTTGTATGTAGTAACTGAAAACAGAAAAATATATAAGTACAACAACGCTATATCTAGTAAAGAGGTATTCGATCTTACTTCAATATTAGAGTACGACGAAAAACCACTTAAGATTGTATTTTCACAATCTGATACAAATGTTTTTTATTTGCTAACAAACAAAAATATTTTTAAAAAGCTTGTCGCCCAGCCTACCGGTATAGTTGGCAAATATTTGCTTTATCTCTTTAAATATGATGTACCAGCTGATAGATTTACATCGTTAGCAACAGCTCCCTCACTTTATGGTACAAGCGATCATAATATAGTATTCTCTGTTTCAGGTAATACAGGAAAGCTTGGCTATTTTTACGATAATTTAAACTTATTTGATATTTTAGCAGTTAACGATTTTGACATATACACGTTTAATGATATGTCATTTAATAAAGAAGAATATATACAGAATTGGGTCTTTAATAAAAATCTTTCTAAACTCATATTAAATCATATGAGACTACGCGATCAAATTATAGGCAAATATATTGCTGCACGAGATATTAAAGGTAATGTGACGTTTAAAGGAACGAGATACCTATTACCAGAAGAATTAGATGAAATATTCTTTCAACAAGATATTACCTATTATATTGGCGCAAATGAAATATTTGCTAATAATATTGTCAATAGAGCTTTGCGCAAAATATATGATATCCAAGTTAAAATGTTAAACGTTTTACGCGCAGAAGTAACAAATTACCCAAATGTTGATCAGGTTATAACACTTAACTAAATACTACAATGCCAAATTTTGTTTTTAAAATTAATAGAGGTCAAGGGTTAATACCTATAACACCCAATCTACCAGCACCTACACCTTCGTCTACAGCTACCATAACACCAACACCAACTATAACTCCCACTTTTACTAATACACCAACGGTAACTCCATCACCAACTGTCACTCCTACTAATACTCCCACTCCATCGATTACTCCAACCATTTCTCTTACACCGTCCCTTACTCCAACATACACACCTACACCGACAACAACGCAGACACCAACTACAACACGTTTTGCCGGCACTCCTACACAAACACCGTCGCCGACAAGCACACCACCTAATACACCTTCACAAACTGCAACGCCATCGCTCACACCAACGCTCACAGTCTCAGTTACACCTTCAGTAACCCAAACACCGTCAGTAACACCTTCAGTAACTCAAACACCATCAGTTACACCTTCACCTACACTCATACCACCGTTTACATATTCGTTAACCGCAGAAGGAAGTAACCCCGCATTTGCAGAAGATGGTGTACAAAAGATATCTTTTCTATCGCCCAATCCGTATAATTATCTAGATACAATATATTATAGTCCAGGTGGTACATCTCTTGACTTTAATGTTGTTACGATTTATGTTGATGGTAATTTTAGAGGATTTATAAATTACACCGTTGATAGAGAAGGAACAGCATTTGGTTATAGAAGCTCAGGAGGGCCCTCACCGACTGCACAATTTGTCGGTATTTTTAGCAATGATGCCGACATATACTTTACCACATAACATAATAGTAAATTATGAGAGATATTGTTTTTCAAGGCGACGCTAACCGCAAATATAATATAGTAACATTTACTAATTCGACACCTATTTCTATTTCTACGTATAATAGCTATCTTTGTTCCGTACAAACAACCTCGCCATCTCGTTATACACTTTTAACATATACACCTAGTAGACCACCCCAATTTACAACCTTTAATGATAATAATGGTTACAGTGTTATTGCTAAAGAATCTTTTACTATTACAACTGATACAGATCTGCCTGTGCCTGCTTCCATAACTATACCGGGAGATGCAACTAAAAAATATACTATATTTCAATACCCTTACGATATCCCGACACTAATTAGTACATATAATTTATCTTTATGTGCAGTGCAGACAACATCGCCATCGCAAGCAACATTAATTACTTACCGACCAGGGAGACCTGCGCCATTTACATATTTTATAAAAAATTCTGGCTATATTGTTTTAGCTTCAAATACATTTACTATACCTAACCCTAACCCTACACCTTCTAATACCCCTACTTTAACTCCTACACCAACACCTTCAGTAACACAGACACTGACACCTTCAAACACACCATCATCAACACCCGGCAGTACACCTTCAAATACTCCCACCCAGTCGTCTTCACAGACGCCCTCACAGACACCTTCAGTAACACAGACGAAGACACCCACTAACACCGTGACGTTGACACCAACTGCTAGTATTGGTAGTACACCAACGGCAACACCAACTTATACAGCTACTCCCACCCAGTCACCCTCACAGACACCTTCTGAAACTCTTACACAGACACCGACAGTTACACCAACTAATACACATACACCAACCCGGACACCATTTAGTACACCGCCACCGACACAAACGCATACCCCTTCACAGACTCTAACGCAAACTAATACGCCTTCCACTACACCATCAGTTACACCTACAGAAACTCCAACAAGCACACCATCAGTTACACCTACAGAAACTCCAACAAATACACCTACGAATACACCACCCATTACACCTTCGAACACACCATCATTAACACCTAGTAATACACCTTCAGTTACACCTTCGAATACACCACCCATTACACCTTCTAACACACCATCATTAACACCGACTAACACACCACCTATTACACCTTCGAACACACCATCATTAACACCTAGTAATACACCTTCAGTTACACCTTCGAATACACCACCCATTACACCTTCGAATACACCAACACGCACACCTCCTAGTACACCTCCAGCAACACCACCTAATACACCTTCAAATACACCAACACGCACACCTCCTGCAACACCACCCATTACACCTTCGAATACACCAACACGTACACCACCTAGTACTCCTTCAGCAACACCCTCATCAACACCTTTACCCACGCTTAACAATACAAGTTATGGCAGAAGAACGGGCACTGTTGAAAACGGTTGTACATTTACATGCTTTGACCCGTCACCCACCGGTGGAACGGCTAATCAAGGAATGTTTAGATATAATAAACCTGCAACGACTATTGGAACACAGCTGTTTATGAAAATTAAATTGGATGGCGTATCAAACCCTGCTATATTCGCAACAGTAAACTTTACTGATGAATATCTAAATAGAGATTTAGCATTTAACTTCCCGAATGACTCTATACGTGGTACCACACGTACATCAACTTATTATATGAAATTTACAAACGGAACAGTTTCTCTGCCATCCGGTGCGTGGAAAGTTGTATAATAAAAGCTCTAGATTATTTTTAAGTATATAAAATTCACCACATTATAACACAATTAATCTGTATATTTTTTAATAAATAATAGTATGGCTGGAAATGCACGATTTCATAATAAATGGCACAGAAGAAGCCATCATACTTCGCCATCAATAGGTTACCCTGATTCGGCAACTGATCCTATTGCATCACCTGCAGAGCCATTTCAGGGCGATTTTATTATCACTGGAAACCTAAGCGCACATAAAAATTTATTTGTCGACGGCAATGCTACTGTATTAGGTAATTTATCTGTTATTGGTGATTTTACTTATCTAGATACAATTGTAACGGTCACCAGCGCCCTAAGTGTTATTAACCGCGGAACAGGACCTGCACTAACAGTTGAGCAATGGGGTGAACAGCCTATTGCACGTTTTGTAGATGCTGATGCCCCAGAAGGACAGCGTGAAGCTTTATTTATTGATAACGACGGGTTAACTGTAATTGATGGTACAGAGCCTGCTTCCAAGTATGACCCCACTGCAGGCACTGCAGTGCCAATGAACCTCACTGTTAATGGCAATGCATATGCAACAAAATCTTTCATATATGAACAGCCAGAATTGAACTGTATTTTTGTTAGTACCACAGGGTCTGATACCAACAGCGGGTTGAACCCTTCTCAAAAAGTTCGCACCATTAAAAAAGCTGCAAAAATCGCTTTCGATAGGTATGGTGTAAATAAATGTACAATTTTTGTTGAGACGGGTGACTATACAGAAAATAATCCAATTTATATTGCTGCTGGTACAACAGTTCTCGGTCAAGGCAATTTACGTAGAACCATCTTAAGACCATACAACAAGCAATTGGATTACTTCTGGGTCAACACTGCATGTTACATCAACGGATTCACATTCAGAGACACTTGGGAGCCTTGTGCTGCAACTGCATTCCCCAATTTACTTTCTGGCACACCTGCATACAAAGTGGCCTTTCAGACACCTGGATATGAAATTGATACCACCAAACCTGGTGGTTCCTTTGGGTTGCCAATTGTATCCAAACCATTTGTGACCACCAGCCCTTACATTCAAGGTTGCAGTTCCCTCACCCGCTTTCAAGCAGTGCCCATTCAACCCACACTGTACCCAAGCTATTACCCAGCCAACACACAATATTTCAATGCATTTAGTGAATCAACAAACATCACTGCTCTCATGGGCATCGTTTCTGACACACTAACTAATGGTGCTGTGCCACCTGCACCTTCAATCTTGCCCAGCACAGCATACACACCCACAGCCACCTCTTTAATTGCCACAGTATCAAGCAACATTCAAGATCAAACCATTGCATTTGTGAATCGCAATTCACCACCTGCCAATTATGATCAAGCCAAATGTCGCAGAGATGTGGGGTACATCATACAGGCTGTTGTTGCAGATTTAACAAATGGCAATGCAACTGCCACACTTGCTGCAGCTGCAGCATATCTGGTGGGTGCTTATCCTCCACCTGCTGCATTACCCTCTGATCAAGTTGAACCTACTATAAGAGCTTTTAATTATGCTCGTGATTTATTAATAGATGCTATACAACCTGGTGCCTTAGAGTCAGCCAATATTGAAACGTCGTTTAATATTATAACTAATATTATTGCTAGTCGCGGAATAGCACCTAGCCCTGTTGCAACAACACCTTCTATTGGTGTTATCGATGCAGTAACATTACTTGCAGGTAATAAAACATTTATTCAAGAAGCCGCGATAAAATATGTAGATTATAATTATCCAATATTGCCCTATAATAAAAGTCTTCTCTATTTAAATACGGGGTATATTGTACAAGGTGTTATAGATGATTTAACATATAATAGTACTGCTTGTGCTATTGGTGTAGGTTTATCATATTTCTATAGTGCTAGTACTTTAGCCATACAAACAATAGATGCAATTAAATTTGCTAAGTCCGTTGCTCTTGATGTTGTACGTAATAGAGCACTATTGACATATCAACAGCAGTTTAACGGCGCTTATGCAGATGGTGGCGATGCATCCAATTATGTATTAAGCGGTATCAATATAATTACAAGGATAATCCGCAATGGTATTGCAAACTTACCACCAGTAGTAACTTATACACCGCCTGCAGGCAATGCTTCTGCAGTGCAATTGCTTACGCTCAACAAACCATTCATACAAAAGACAGTTATCAATTACATAGATAAAAATTTCACAGGATTTGCATATGATCGTGCTGTTTGCGAGCGAGATGTGGGCATTATAATTGACTGCATCAATAAAGATCTAACGATTGGTACAAACATGAACGCCATCAGCGCAGGCACCAGATATTACAGAGGCACACAAAGTGTGATCCGAGGTCAAGAAGCTGCAACAATAATAGCAATCAATTACATCAACACACTTGCACAAAAAACCATTACAAATTCCATTGCAATTACTGGACAATCATTTAGCCCTTATCTTTCATCTGGTGCTGGCGCTGTACCTGACTTAAAAACTTCTTTTGATTTAGTAACAAATATTATCATCACTGGTGATACTACCAAAGTGCCTGATTATCATACACCACTGCCTGGTGCAGCTGATGCAGCAAACTTATTGCAATTAAATAGAACTTTTGTACAAAAAGAAGTCATAGAGTATATGACAAAAGCATATCCAACGTTTGTGTATGATGCAGCAAAATGTGAACGCGATGTGGGACTCATTATGGATGCCATAATTTACGACATTGCAAATGGTACCACATTGAGTGCCATAGACGCAGGCAACATGTATTACAATGGTGCTGTGAGTTTAATTGCTGGTCAAGAAATACAAACTGTTGCTGCAATTAATTATGCCAAGTATCTTGCAGATCAGATTGTGCAGAATGTGGTGGCCAGAGACATTGGAGCAGGTTGTGGCATTCGAGTAGATGGTGAACTTGCTTTTGGATTCTTAAGAAGCTTTGTCACTGATTCATTCACACAATTCAATCAAGGCGGCAAAGGCATTCATATCATCAATTGTGGATATGCACAGTTGGTCAGCACCTTCACCATTTGCACCACTGAAGGCATATTGTGCGAATCTGGTGGTCAATGCAGCATCAGCACTTCAAACTGTTCATTTGGTCTGTCAGGATTGGTTGCAGATGGGTTGTCCAAATTTCCTGTGTTGACTGGCTACCAATATGCTACCACACCACGCGGCGAAAATTACATTTACATCAAGGACGTCACACCCCGGCCTCTTTCTGCATTTGTTGCGGCTTTGCAAGCCAATCGGCCCATCAGCGGCATACCGGTAGAATCACCCTACAATGGACTGTTGGTATTGGCAAAAGATGATCCTGCTAGCCAATTTGACACCAGATTTAACCCTACGTCATCCATAAAATATCATGGCATTAAATCTGTGAGTGCCTTGGATGTACCATTCACTTACAGATTGACCCTGGAGCGGAATACAACACTTCCTCTGACTGCTTCTGTGACTGACCCAAGATATGTGGAATTGTACCTCAGAAGTCAAATTGCTTCTAGTTCACATGCATTTGAATACATTGGAACTGGCACCCAGCTGGAACTTGCTGTGCCATCTTTAGGTGGATTGACAATTAATGACAATGAAGCAGTGTATTCCAACAATGGCATTGTGTATTGGTCCAGTACCAATGAACGAGGAGACTTTAAAGTGGGTGGAGGATTCACCATCAAACAGGAGAAAGGAACAGTAGAAGGACTTGACTTTAATAAGTCAATTCTTGCGTTAGTTACGCCTTTAATACTAAGTCTAGAATAAATAATCTTATGGCTGAAATACCTCTTAATTTCTTTGTCAGAAAAGTGTACCCTTTAACTACGTCATTAAGCGCGTTATATACTACGCCTTTTAATAGAGCAGCAATTATTTTAGCCGCTTATGCAACAAATAATACTTCTTCCGACGTTACAGTTACTGTTGGATTTTCAGGAGTCGGTGGTGATATAGGCGGTCAGCAAACAGTTGAAACCAAACCTTATTATAACTATGCAAAAGATTTAATGATTGCGGGTAATGATACAACTAATTTAGTACCATCAAAAATGGTATTAGAACAATTTGATACATTTATAGCTTCTTGTAATACACCAGATGCTATAGTAATTAATATTGCCTTATTGGAAACCCTCAATAATACGGAATAATCATGGCCGGGTTTAAAATTGCACCAGAGACTATAACCGGGAAAGTACATACTCGTACACCCACACAAGCACAATCTCTTTCATCCCGTTATACCTTTTTAAATTTACAAAATGCTGAACCTAATTTAGGCAAGCCAGGTCCTACCGGTACAAGTCCGGAGACAACAGAAGGCTATCTTGGATTACGATATGCACTCCTTTCGAACAACAACTCAAATGGTTTATCAGCATGGAGGGTATGGTCATTTGATAACCCTCGTGTTGCATTTTATAGTATTCAAAATTCACTCGGCATTGGCGAAAATGCTAATCCTATTCGTGTTAATAGCATAGTATATAATAATCATCCTTATGGAAAAAATCGTTATAATAGTGAATCTTTAGCTGCTAATTCATTTAATGTCTATTCGTTGAGTGGTATTTATCTTTTCGACTCAACAACCGTTGGAGATCCCGCAAGTGCTGTTTCTTTAGTAGTCACCGAAAGCGGAAATGTGGGTATTAACACAGAATTTCCTTGCGAAATACTAACTGTAAATGGCAATATTAGCGCTAGCGGTTCGTTAAGTGCATTTGCTTCTACCGGCCGATGGCATTTACTAGCTGGAAGCGTGAATGAAGGGTTTGGTAATGTAGCAACAGGCGTGGCAAGCCATGCAGAAGGTGAAGACAATATTGCTACTGGTGATGCAAGTCATGCAGAAGGAATGTTTAACGAAGCATCTGGAGATGCTTCACATGCACAAGGCCGTGGAACAACAGCTTCTGGGCTTTATAGCCATGCAGCAGGAGAAAATACATGGGCCGATGGCGTGTGCTCCCATGCTATAGGTCATAGTTCGGTTGTTCGTAATAACTGGAGCTTTATGTGGTCTGATGCGCTTTTAGGTACTTTAACTGATGGCGTATCAACTACACGCTCAGGTCAATTTGCGGTATCAGCTTCCGGTGGTGTATTTATACCCGGTAATGTGGGTATTGGAACCGATAATAATAGTAACAGCCTTACAGTAGCAGGAAATATCTCAGCAAGCGGCAATCTTACAATTAATGGTAATACAACTCTTGGAGATAGTAGTATAGATACACTTACTTTGAATGGTACCAATGTAAGCATACCAAATAATTTAAATTTTGATTCAAACACTCTATTAATAGATGCAACTAATAATAGAGTAGGCATAGGTACTAATACGCCAGAACAAGCACTTCATGTTTTAAAGGGTTCTGCAGGTACAGTAACTGCAGATACCAACACTATTGCTGTGTTTGAAGGCAATGGCTCTAATCACATAACCATTTTAACTCCAAACGGCAACACTGGAGGTGTAGTGTTTGGAAGTCCATCAGACAACTCTGGTTCATACTTGTCCTGGAATTATGATAATAATGAATTGAAGCTTGCAACTGACAAGGCCGGTGGATTCATACAACTCTCGACTGGCGATGAAGCAGAAGCTGTAAGAATTACAAGCACTGGCAATGTGGGCATAGGATCCACCTCGCCAGGAGAAAAATTAACAGTAAACGGTAATATAAGTGCTAATGGCACCATAACAGCATCAGGCGGTAATTCTAATAATTGGAACGCTGCTTACGCTTATGCTACTACTTACCCTACACTCACAGCAGTCTATTATTCTCCGGTAAATTTGTTAGGCGCAACTAATACTAATATTAATCTATTCAATGTACCGCCTGGCAAAATTTTTATTGCTAAGAGCCTTACTATGTTAGTTATAGATGCAGTAGGATCCGCAACAGGAGTAGCACCAGTAATGAGGGTTGCAAATGCTTCTAGAAGTAATTTTGCTTTGGCCAATATTAATACCCTCCAAATAGCAGATTGCGTGGTTGGAGGTGTAAATATTTCTCAAAATACTAGCAACACAACAGCTAGTGGAGGTGAAATTGTCGCATTAAGACTAACAACCGCAGCTAATACTCGTACCACGCTTTCCGCTTCTGCAATAGTAGAAGGCTATCTTATCTAATAACCTGGAGGCGGAGAGAATTGAACTCTCGTCTTGAATAATTTCACTCACAAGCACTACAAGTTTATTTTAGTTGAATTTTCATAAGGATTAAACTAAGCAAAAAGCCCTTACTGATAACAATTTTATACATATAATCTATTAACTGTTATAACCCAGACTATACGAAAGCCAGTAACACGCTCT
>Ga0181355_1000005_pt1 | contig 71603 bp, 90 predicted proteins | sample Fa13VDMM15DN_FD_130099 | JGI IMG/M metagenome (GOLD analysis project Ga0181355, IMG submission 130099) | Freshwater viral communities from Lake Michigan, USA - Fa13.VD.MM15.D.N | ecosystem: Environmental > Aquatic > Freshwater > Lake | place: USA: Michigan | collected 2013-09-23 | reverse complement strand
GCTCTTTTTGGCTGCTTGTAGTTTAATAAAATTTTACCATTTACACTGCTAAGAAGAGTAACACTGTTTGTGCATAGCATTCTACGAGTAAGCGGCTCACCTGCAACAGGTCGCTTTCTAGAAAACTTTACTTCACAGACGTTATTTTCTAGAAGATTTTTTAACGATCCTAGGGCTACTTTCATTGTCCTCGCGTGTAGAGCAAATACCGAATATGCGCTGTTCGTTAATAAAGATACCTTTATTAATTTTGCCGTAACCATCTACATCGATATTTGAAATAGGCACACCCATATTATTTGGAAAGCAAATTACATCACCGAGTTTAGCGTATCTCACACTTGGGCCTGCAAGAACAACTCTGCCCAATCGCCATGCTTTTGTTTCAGCATTTACTGGTACAAGAATACCATTACGAATAATCTCTTTACCATTATCTGATTCATCAATAAAGATGGCAAGAATAACATCATCAAGAACTTGCTTGAGATTGTGACCTAAAAATACTGAATCAAACGTATTTTTGGGTAGATCAGCAAAATCAATTAAACTTTTTGGTACTGGTCCAAGTGCATCTACAGATATTTTTGACATAAGATATAATGATTTATCTCTCTTTTAGAGAGTTCAAGGTTTTGAGCCAACATTGTTAACTCTTTACTCTCTTCTTCTTCCTTTGTATTTTTCTTTTTAACGTAGTCTATTTTCTTGAAATTGTATTTTGGTAAAAAATTTTTTAAAAAATAAAAATGTTCTTGCTTTGAAAAATTAGTAAAGCGGTTTGTAGTAATGTTGATAACACTAGCTAACTCTTTATTATAAAAAGAACACCATCTATTGATCATGAATGGTGTGTAGGAATTATTATTATCGTGATTTATCTCTCTACTTCTCTTAGAATAAAGAATGGAGTTAAGAAAGTCAAAAATTGTATCCATTAACTAATAACTTTAGTTGTGGCAATGAAGATATCGTCGTTAAGATTATAAAACAGATTAATAACTTCTGCCATGAAGATATTAGCTTGCTCATCAGTAAGATTTGTGGAGTAAGCAAAAGCGGGTGCCTTCTTACCTGCTACAATGTTAATACCGGTATGACCAAGTGCAACATTATTCTTTGTATATGTGATGCTCACACTACATTTGCCCGTTGGCTGTGCAACACTACCTTGTATGTGTTCCTTATGAACAATCAAATCGTCGCCCTTCATTTCAATGGGAGCTTTGAGATATTGTGTAGAGAGAATATTAGCAATCTGGGTGTTTAAAAGTCTTTGATATGCAACAGCGCCAAATGCATCAAGGTTAGGAATTTCCCAGAGAAAATTAATTGCATCATCACTGTAAATATAATCAGCATTGAGAATGTCTTCACTGTCAATCATGCCTTCTGCTTCAACTTTCATCGGTGCTCTAAATGCGATAATATTGCCAATGGGTAGTGTCTTTTCTCGGAAAAATTTATATGCAAATCGTGAATGTAATAGTGAGCCGTCGTATATTTTTTGATTAATAATCATTATTTAATAATAAATGCTTTGCAAGGAAAATCAACACTTTTCGAGTTGAGATTTTATCCAAAAATATGTTTTTTCAAGACCTTTAGAAAGAGGATAGTTTGGTTGCCAATTTAATTTTTCTTGTATGAGTTTATTGCTAGAATTTCGGCCACGCACACCTGTAGGCCCGTCAAGTTTATAATTTCTCTCGAGAGTTTTATTTTCAAAAGAACAGGCCATATCTACAAGCTGATTTATCGTGACCATTCCTTCTGATCCAATATTTACCGGGCCAAGAAAACTATCCTGTTTCATTAAACGTCTCACACCTTCAATACATTCATCAATAAACAAGAATGAGCGTGTTTGATTACCATCACCCCAAATTTCTATACCACCGGTTGATTCCAAAACTTTGCGGCAGATCGCTGCAGGTGCTTTTTCGCGGCCACCCTTCCAGGTCCCAAACGGACCAAAAATATTATGAAATCTTGCAATGCGTACATTTAAATTATAATTACGATTGTAAGCTAAATATAATCTCTCACTAAAAAGTTTTTCCCAGCCATATTCACTATCCGGATTTGCAGGATAAGCACTGCTTTCCTCACAATTAGGGTTATTAGGATCCAATTGATTATGCTCCGGGTACATGCATGCACTACTGCTATAGAAAATTCTACTGTCTGTATAATTGTATTCTACTGCTGTTCTACAGACATTTAGATTAATAGTTGCAGAATTCTGCATTACATTAGCATCATGTTCTTTTGTAAAAATATAACCTGCGCCGCCCATATCTGCAGCTAATTGATACACTTCATCAAATGGTTTAACATTACTTGACATGTTGTAGTGCCAGGATGCATTCATTGCTTTTTTAACAGCACTAAAATCTGTAAGATCCATTCTAAAGAATTGATCGGCATTTGTTTCAGAATACTCGGGCATCTTAAGATCAACACCCCTGACAAAATATCCGTCATTTTTAAGATTATTAACTAAATGGTTGCCAATAAACCCACCGGCACCTAAAACAAGCGCGCTTTTTTGATTTTTCACTATATAAATTTACTATAGAGTTTTATTTTTTCAATATTATTTTTTATAAAGTTTAGTAATATTGTCTATGCCCTGTTCTAATGTCGTACAAGGGGACCAATACTTGAGAATATCTTTTCTAGGTTCGTTTTTAGAATCTTTTTGAACTGTATCGATTCCTTGTGCAAACGAGAGTGTACAGGGTATAATTTTCTGTATTGTCTCTGCTACTTGCTGAATAGTATGCCACTCAAATGATGTAATATGGTATTCATGATCAGGTCCTTTATCCAGGGTTTTCCACTGCTCAGCTAGAGTAAGCAAAGCTTTACAACAATCATCAACATATAAAAATTGTCTACTTTCTTGACCATTGGTAGAGCAATCGATGTGGCCTGATTTTGCTTTTAAAATAAAATCTGTTATAACGTGAGATTTCTCTAGATTTTCTTCATATCCATAAACATTCCAAAATTTAACAGTCAAGCCATTGAGCATATCAGTATAGAGCTCACCAATCTTTTTTGCAACACCATATGAAGAGTGTGTCATGTTTGACATTTGAGATGAAGCAAAAATAAATGGTGTTTTTGTGATTTGTAGTTTTTCAAAAACATTTTTCATTAAACTAATATTGTTATGTAAAAAATTAAAAGTATTTTGATATGTTTTAAGATATCGCGACCCACCTACATCAAAAGCAAGAAAATAAACAAAATCAGCCTTTTTTAATTTTTCCACAGTAAACATATGCGGGTTAGATACATCTTGATCATATGTATTAACAATGTCAAACTCGGTTACTGTATGACCATTACTTCTTAGATACGATGTAAGAGGCGCGCCAATCTGACCACTTGATCCTAATACAAATATATTCATTTTTGAATTTTTCTTAAAATAGTTAACCCGTGATCAGCAGGAATTGTTACATATTCCCAATCATTAGGATATTTTGCTACAAAATCTTTTACTGCTTTATATACACCGCCTCCACCAAATTCACCAACCGCATCCAGCTCTTCACGATATTTCGGTTCAGAGTTATGATACATGGCATCATGCATAGTTATTACACCACAAGGCGTTAAGAGATCCTTTACAAGTTCTAATTCAGCTAAAACGTGGGTCCTATCGTGCCAGTCATCAATATGCACCAGATCAATAGGTTCTTTTCTATTTTTAAGATATTGAATAGCATCTGATTGTATAAATTCTTGGTATTCTGATATATTCTCTATTGCAATATTATTAATCCAGTTTATGTTTATAGGAAAAGTACCATTATCAACAGAAATAACTTTACCGTTTGTAAGGTAGGCACCCAGCACCAAAGGGTATGCAGACCCACCGCTAGCGGTTCCCAATTCAAGTATATTCTTTGCGCGTAAAGATACAACTAAACCAAATAACAAAGTACCCAAGCCTGCAGCACCGCTCCGTCCTTCTGGTGAAAATTTGCTAGGCGTTGGGTAGTTTATTGATTCATCTATAATACATTTAAGTGTTGTTAAATTAAAATTTTTATTCATAAATTATCTACACACACTTGTTCCGTATTTATACATATGACCTGACACTGGATTGGATCCTTCATATACTATAGGGTCTTCTAACCAATATGTATTGCATTCACAAAAATTTAAAAGGTAATTCAATTCCCAGTCAGGAGGGTAAACAATAGGAAATATATGCTTTGCAAATTTTTCTGCTATATGTCTTTTAACCATATATGCACCTCCCGTCCAACTCACTCTTTTAGCCATTTTTACAAAATTATTAATAGTCGGATTATTTTCACGCGCCCAGGCTAAATGATGTGGCCTGCCCTCGCAACCGTTTGTTAAGAATACTACATCCCAATCTGCTGGTAGATTATCTATTGTAGTTTTTAATTTTTCATTAAAATTATCTACAAACACAGCATCGTCTTCGAGAATAATTCCAAAATCTAAATTTTCCTCAACTATAGAATTATAGATTTTTATATGTTCTAAGCATAATGCTTTAATAGGGTTTGAAATACCATTGCCTAGGTCAGCTTTACCGCATTTATTAATCATATATTTACATTTTTCGTCTATTACTTCATCGGCCATAGAAAAGCAGTGTTCATATTCTTTTAAATTATCGCGAGTGAAAGACATAGAATACACATGGGAAATATCTAAGGTTGGTAATACTGTATCGAGATACGCTTTACGTTCTGTAAGAGCGTGGTAGTGACAAACAAATATTTTCGTGTTATACATATTTTTGACTATAAGCTTCCCACTCTGGACAAAGCCATGGTTGACCACCCGCAAAATGACGATTAATAACTTTGTCTTTTTCAATACGTACTATATCATAATAATTAGGTTTGCCGTTTTCACCCGTCTCTTCTATAAGATGCGTTGTGTTCCATTCAGGGCCTAAAATTTCAACATGTTCCTTTAATTCATCTAAACTGAAAATTGTGTATTCTGTTTTACATGAATGAAATCCAAAATTAGGCATATCAAGAAAAGATACCCAGCTGTGAGGCTTGATACCAGCAGTATGGTAGTATGCGTGTTGATCACAAGCATAAAAAGGTACATACTGTCCAACGTCTTCTTTAAAAAGAGGGTAATTTTTTAATGCTTCAAATCTGTCTCTACTTGTTATTGCGTCAATCAATTTTTTTGTAAAATCATTGATCTTCATAGAAAAGATTCCCATGCAATGGGTATTGCCTGAATCAATTGCATAAGTAAAACTTTTTGTAGTTTCAAATTTTTTATGGGGTTGTGCAATATATACATCACAATCAAAATGATTTATTATATCACCATCTTTAACCATTCCCGTCTCAATGGCATTTTTAAAGAATTGCCATCTAAAAAACATAATGTTATCTCGATCAGGAACACCCGGAAAAATTTGTGAAACATGCAGTGTTTCAGGCGAAGTTTCAATATATTTATACCCGTGCAGCTCGCAATATTTTCTATTACGCGGTGCCATATATTTTTTAAAATAATCTAGCTTCCACCCACTGTAGTGAGGCATTGATATAAAGACTTTTTTCATTTTTTACTAAAAAATAATCCCCTATGTTCAAAATGATTACCATCAAAAGTCGGACAATATTCGAATCTATCTGTCATCGCTTTATCTTTGAGTATATTTGTATATTCAAAATCGTATGTGAAGCCTCTTTTTTCAAAAATACCTATCCAGTATTCTTCGGGTTGACAGTTTACATGATGGTGACCCCCTTGTCCTGGTTTGGCAAATGTAATTGCAACATATCTACATGCATCAAAGCAAGACAAATAATTTTCTTTATAGTAATCTTCGACATGCTCTACAAATTCAATAGCAATACCAAGATCATAATTTTTTTGAGGTATAACTTTTACTTTTGTAAAATCATATTGTCTGACTCTGTCGGGTAGGAGATTTTCTTTTACCGCTTTCGTGCACCCCTCTATTCCCAATACCTTGCATCCTAAGTCATTAAAAATTCTTAATACCTGTCCTCTAGCGCAGCCTAATTCAATAATAGATTTAATTTTTTTGTCTTTAGCTAAAAATTTCCACATATTTGGATATGTAGTAGCAGGGTCTCCATTATAACCGTAACCACCCAGATGAGCTTCATCAGCTAGTTGCTCGTCATAGTCCATTGTGATATTTACCATTATTACTCTTGTTTGCTAGATTCAAGAATTAGTTTCTTATAATAACTAAAATCTGCTTTATTGTTATTTTTCTCTAGTACTGTATTGTAATTATTAATAAGCATTTCCTGTGAGAGGTCGTCCCAATCATTAATAAATAGTATAGGACAGTCCTTAAAGAAAACCATCGGTATACTTTTAATTACAATAGGAATAGTTTTAACATAAATTGATTCCCAAATTCTATGGCAGTCAATACTATTACCTGGCGGTGATATTACGTATTTATATGTACTCAATTTTCTTAAGTATTCCTCGTAGGGCAATTTTGTAAATTCAAAATTAATAAATTTATTTGCTTTTAATTTTGTAATAGCGTAAGATCTATCATATAAGTTTGTATTAGGATCAAAATTACAATAAACAAAATTATCTTTTTTATTATTTTCATTAATTATTTTTAGCATTGTTTCCTTATTACCATGAGCCCAGCATTCATTTGCCATTCCTATAGGAATAGGTTGTAGCTTTTCGTGTAGTATGTGACAATTCATAGCAAACCATTTAACAAGAAATATATTATCTAGAATTATTCGATAATCATCAATAATAGGTGCATCTGCATCATGGGTAATAAGAACGAACTTATATTTTATATTAGGTAATACCTCTCTAATAAAAGTTATAATATTATCGCTGTGCAAAAATATTATATTTTCTTCTGGATTATATGTTATCTTTTTACCATATCGAGATATAAAGTTTGTTGCTAGACTTAATAATTTATCAGGTGTGATTATAAAATCTGTGTTATCAATCATAAAAATTTTTCAATACATTTTTTATTATGCAGGTGTAGATTAAAAATAGGTATTTTTTGTTCTTCATATAAAACAAAAGGCTTTTTTTCATAAATTACGTCAATATTTTTTTCCATTATTTCTTTACCTATAAAATGTCTATATTCTGTATAACCTGCAGGGTGACCCTGGTTGGTACCGCCTAAAAACATGCCATATGGATTGGGATCAAATAACATTTTTATTGTTTCAAAATTTTGTGAATATTCACCATATGGTAAACAAGGAAGCATTTTATAGTCTTTATTATATTTGTAGATCAAATCTAATAATGCCATGTCTGTAATCCAATTATAAAAATGACCTACATGATACTTGAGACTGTCTTCACCTTTTTTAATAAGTTTTATATGAAGTTCTAAAAGTGTTTGTGCGGCTTTTTTATCTTTTACAAAAATAAAACATGGCGCTGCAGCAAACGGTGCTTCATTACAAAAGCCATATTCATTATTTACAAACATTTTATTTAAATTTTCTATATTATAATAAATTAAATTGTCACCTTCAACATGAACAGTATCAGTTAAATTATTCTCTATAATAAATATTAAAAATAAAAATACGCGTATAGTGGTGTTAAACCAAAACGGATCAACCATATATCTTGACCATTTAGTTTGAAAGATATCGATAACTTCTTTATATTTTTCTGTATTAATTAGACTGTTAACATCTACAAAGCCATCCAGATTACAAGGGCTCTGGGTAATAAAGTAAGAATTATCGGCATATTTTTTATTGTTATTATATGTTTGTTGATAATATAGCGGAAGAGTATCCGCCGTGTACATATTTTTATAATCTCCCGGTAGAAATGTTCTGTTAAGAAAAAAATAAACCAAATTACTCATATTTCTTCGGAACAAATTCTTTCGTTATGTTCTTTTTATCAAATTGATGCACTATAGTATATGGTTCTTTACCTGGCTCAGCAAAAAAATTATTTCTTAGCCATTCTGTGTTATAATCTTCTTCTCTTGCTGCAGAAAGGTGGATGATAAAATCATTACCAAAGGGGAGAATTTTGAGATCTAGCGTCTTGCGAACATATGTAAGAAGGTTTAAAATTACTTGATCATATGCAAAATAATTTCGTTGTGATAATATTATGCTCAATTCTTGTGCGACTTGCTTTTGGTAATCGATAATTTTGGAAATGCTACCTATTGTGACACCGCAATTTAAGATTTTTTTATCTTTTACAGTATCATAACTATTTGCGTATCCTACTTTATACCATATTGAATTTGTCTCACAATCTTTGTAAGAATTGCGCTCTTCTGCTAACACAACATCATTTTTTGTATATTGATCGTTAAATTTTTTAAAAGGATCACCTTGAAAAATAACATCAACATCTGTAAGCATCGTAATACTACAATCTGTTTGCTTTTGTACTTCTTTGAGTAAAAGATAAAAAATAATTGGTTTTAGGTTGTAAGGTGTAAGACCTTTTGCTATGTTATGCTTTTCAATAAACTTATAGAAATTTATAATTTGTATTTTTTTAAGATCAAGCGGGATATTTGCAGGCGCTAGATCAGTAACTAAAAACAAAGTACCATCTACTTGTTCATTAAAACTTTTTAAAAAAGGTTTAATATAGTCAAAAGTAAAGCCTATAGACAATGCAACAACAGAATTCATTAACTATATTTTAAAATATAGTTGCTCTAATTCAACTTCATTCTCAAAAGGTTGGTACCAAAGACAGTTGTTAACTGTCGGGCGTTTTTCTAAGACATTAAACACGTAGGGCCACCAAATTTTATTAACTATTGCATCACGCCTAAATACATCTTCTGTATAATAATTCTCAACAAAAGCTTTATCACTTGAACACCCATCATGATTTATATGGAAGCAAACAAAAGGTAATTTGTTTAAATTTTTACACTTACAAAAACAATTTAGCATTGTAAAGAAGTATGTATCCCAATAGTTGTGTCCGAGAATAAAGGGTTTAAGTCTCGGTGCTACTTTCTTCCATACCTTGTTATTAATGGCGTAAGCATCAAAGCCGTGAACTGAATATGCATCTACAACAGGTGTTTCTTCAAGAGATTTTATATCTTTTATACAGGCTTTACTTGCAGGATAGCATTCAAATTCTTCAGTTATATGCTTAATAAATCTGTCAGAAATTATTATATCGGTATTTGTAAATAAAAAATAATCACTATCGATATCTGACATAACATCAAATATTTCATTTACTATTGGTAATTCTCTTTTGTTATTATCAATATCATTTTTTCTTAAATTGTATTCATGCGAGAGCCAGTCTTGCTTAAAATATTCTTTTATAACTGCATTTGATTTCTTTTTTAATTTATTAACTGTAGTAAACCCATCATAAGTTAGCTTATCCTCTTCAAAAGTTACAATATACAGATTAACGTTTTTAAATTTTTGTTTTAATTTTCGTAAACTCTCTATACAAAGAATTTCGCGATGATTTAGTTTATCATAAGGCTTGAAAGCATTTATACCAATTGCAATTTTCATGGCTTTATCTGCTTTAAGAAACTAACAACTTCTTGCTTTGTTTTATTCGGTATTTGTGTTACTGCAATATTATGTTTTTTGATAAAAAATTCCCATTCTTTGTGTATTTTTTGAGTACGAGAACCATCAGGATTATCCGGTGCGTCAATCCGACTGTTCGTCTCAGGGTTATTCATAATATAGTTATCTGAATTTGTTAAATCTGCAAACCACCAGAACGGTGCTGCATAATCACTGCGAATGGACTCTCTGTACGTGAGATCAACATCCCATGCAAATCTGTAGCTTGTATCATACAGACCGTTCTTACTGTAACACGATGCATGATGATATGTAAATTCATTACACATATTTGGGTAAAATGAAATGCTCGTATCTTTATTATATTCTACGGTTAATTTAGGTGTTCGCTTTTCAGGAGTACCAGATTCCCAGGATGTACTTACAAATGAAAAGTACTTTAACCCGCTTGCTTTGGACGCATCTATATATTTGTGAAATATATCTTTATTTTTAATGACCATATCATCTTCAATTATAAAAATATGATCACATTTTTTTTCTAAGAGAAAATTAATGCAATCATTTCTACACACACTTGGATATCTGTTTTGACGGTGCTGTATCCAATCTGAATCATATTTTTTAGAGTATTCTTTACCACCATTCACAGTTACAAGTTCATCAATTTTATCGCGTGGTAAAGAGTTGTATAATGCCTCGTAATAGTGTTCTGTATTATATGTGGTAATTCCCACACCAATTTTTTCTGTACTCATAATGATTTAAAGTATTCTATAACTCTATCGAGACTGTCATAATGTTGACCGGGATTTGTAACATCAACATTATGTTTTTGTTTGAATCTCTCTACACCTTTACGAAAATTCTCCATCCAATTGCCTCTTCTTATAGTAGATTTGTCATGATGGTAGTCTTGATCAACAATGTATTGATTGCTGTTCTCTAGGTCAATGAACCATCGAAATGGTGGGTGGTATTTGTAGTTTATAGCAATCATTGTATGATCAACATGCTCCATAGCATTAATATACACTTCATCAATTAATCCGATTTCTTCCAAAACCGATCTATGGTAATAGCTACATGCACCGTATACATTAAAATATAAAGCAACTCTCTGACCTCTTATTTCAAAAATTTTACGAGGATTAGGCGTGTTATTTTGTTTGTTGTCTTGACCATGCAAGCAGTAATTGAAGTGCTTCACTCTAGTTTTTTTGCTGGCTTCAATATATGCTTCAAATGCATTCTGAAGAAAAATAACATCATCTTCAACCAGAAAAATATGCTCACAGCCTCTTTCTAAGAGAAATTTTATTGCTTTATTCTTTGACTTGCCAACACCTTGATTCACTTCATTATTAATAATATTCATCCCAGACTGTTCAATTCTCTGAAACCCATCATTTATAATAACTAATTCATCATACCAGTCTTTATTAATACTTTTAATACATTTTTTAAGGAAAGCAGGCCTATCACAGGTTACAATACCTACACCTATTTTCTCTTTCATCTTTGATATTATATATTAAATAATTGAAATGTCAAACGATAACAATTATGTCAATATATCGGATTTACCGAAAATACCAGAAATCGCACCTGGCGATTATTTTGTTGTAAAGACACCGCAAGGTCAAGCACTTATTGATTTTGTTGATCTCCCGTTTATAGCGGTATCAGGGAATAATGTTACTATTCAAGGATCGCTTTCTTCTGATTCTTTAACAGTTTCAACTGCAGTTTCAGCAGCATCGGCATACATTACACAATTGTATGTTAATGGTGTTTCAGGAATAACTAAGACTGGTAATTATAACACATTCGACATACGCTCCGGTGTTATTGTTGATATAAGCAATACAACATCAGATTACATAAATTCATTAAGTGCACAAACAGATACAAAATTAAATGCAGTTTCAGCTGCAGTTCCCTTAATATTTACAGACAATGGAATTATATATGTTGCAGCATCAAATTCAGCACCTTCCTTTTCCGAAGTTGTTATAGGAAATAATAGTGTGCCACAAAATTTGTTTATACAGCCTAGTGATATCAATGTGCAATATCTTTTTAATACGGAATTGAATAGCTTTCTACAAACAAATCTTCTTTCCTCAATACCCATGATATTCATTGAAGAGAATGTTAGCAACAGCTATGTAAATAGTAACAGCAAAATACAATTTAGAGCTGTCTTTAGACCACCACTCAGGTCTGGTGCAAGAATAGCTTGGAATATAACAAAAATATACAATAGTTAATGGACACTGTAGTTACATCATTGCTGTCATCAGATTTATTTCTGATTGAAACACCAAACTATACCGGTTCAATAAGTGCACAAGACATCAATTATATTTCAAATCAATTTCCAAAAATTTATTCGGTTATTGATTCATATTCTGCTAATGCAAGAATTGTTACAAGCGAAACATTGTCTGTTAGCAGCATAGCACCTTTTACAGCAAAAACTGCTACTCTTACAGGTAATTTTAATACTTTTATTTTAAGCTCTGGGTTAATACTTTCTGCATACAATACAGTAAGTTCAGAAATAACCGCTTTTAGTGCTACCTTTACAACAAATTTAAGTATACTCTCTGCATCTGTTTTTAACGTATTTTTTGAATCAGGTACAGCGAGGCTAACACAATTGATTCACCAAGAAAATATTAATGGAGCTGATCAAATATCTCTCACGGGTATTAAAATTGCACCAGCAGGTCTTACTATCGGTGCACAAGATATACAGTTAAAAGTATTATTTAATGCAGGTAAGATGATAGATTTAGTGCCTAACAATACATATGTTACATACAATACAAGCTTCCCTTTTATAAATTTGAAGGATTTTGATTTTTCTCTTGCAAATGCATTGAACGGTGATTTTGATGATGATGGCAATGATTACATAGACTCAAACACACGCAAAGTAGTTATACCAGTATCAATTTTAAATATGCCTAGTAATGATATTTTACTTGCCTGGAAAGTGCAGAAATTTTATTAATTGTTTTTTGAGTGAAAGTGTAAAGCTTTCGAAATTTTATCTAGAATAATTTTTGGCCCATGACCTTCTCCAAGAAGTCTATTAAATTCTAATTTAAATGCTTTAATAAATTCATTTGAAAGTTGCAGATTGCGCGGATAAAAAAGACGCTTCTTAAATGTAATGGACCCGTAGCCTTCAAGTAAAGACTTAAACTTATTATTAAAATTGCTCACATATATATTTATCTATCTGGTAGGATTAGATTATTATATAATGATTTTTCAAATTTTTCTTTTTCAGCTATTTGTTTTTGTGTTTTAAGTAAATCTTCTACTTGTGAAGATGTTTGCAGATCACTAATAACACTTTGCTCTTCACCGATTAGATTGCCATCTACATTAAGATAGTACCTTACCAACTGAATTCTTTCTTCTGGTTTACCGAATATTTCCACAATACCTGGCGAATCATCTTTTGGAAAAAAGGTAGAAACACCTGTTTTTTGAATTTGATGCACAATTGTTTTGAAGATATTATCAATTTCTTTGATATAAGATTCATCCACTTCACGCTTATCATCATTAACAATTGGTACAGGCGCAACACGTGTAATGGGTGTGAAGAAAATAATATCCAAATAACGCATGGATTCACGAACAAGTGGTATGCATTTTTCAATGAATTTATCATCAAATTTATCGGGAGTTTTGGTATTGCCCCAAAGAGAATAAACAATATTATCAAGCGGGCAACGATCAAATATTACTTTATTGCCTTTATCACAATTTTTTTGCATATCCTCAATCATGCAATTGAGAATCTTCCATTGCAAATCCTTGGTAGTCTCCTTACTATGACGAGCTTTTTCTTCCCTTATTACTTTCCTGTAGCTTGATTCAACCAATCTATATGTTGGCCATTCTTTAAGAAAGTCATTTGTAAATGTTGTCTTGCCTTGACATGCAGAACCGGAAACAGCAATTCTCATACTATACTTTAAGAGCTTTATCCCAGATTACAAGTTGCAAGCGTGGGCTAAAATTAAGCATATGTTTCTTGCACAGCTCTGCAACCATTGGTGCTTTTTCAGCTAATTCAGCTCTACTGCCGCAACAAGGCATCAACCATACACGGTTCTTCGGTACATTAATATCAGAATTATGTATATATTTCTCAAGAATTTCATTCATATCCGCTTCATTGCTAATAACAAATTTAAATCCTGAACCATTCTCTGCATGCCATTTTAAAACAGCTGGCTTGTATCTCTTTTCAACAGGATCACCGTTGTTAGCTAATTTTGGTGATGTTGTAAATGTTGCTTTAAATTCACTGATCCAAGCTTCATCCGGAAGAATTGTAGCGTTAGTTTCAAAGTCAATAACAGGTACATAACCAAAACGTTCTGCATATGCACGAACTAACTTGAGCAATTGTTTTTGCTGTATGAGCGGTTCACCACCAGTAATCTTCCATATTGCACCATCATGTAGCTTGCAATTATAGCCATTCTGGGCTATAAATTCAAAAATTTCATCAAATGTCATTCTGTTCTTTACAGACCAACTGACAAAACTATCACAACCATGTGGTGCATCTGCTGATTTAAAACCTTGACATGTTAAATTGCACATTGAAAGACGCATAAAAACAGAAGGTATGCCTGCATATTCACCTTCTCCTTCTACTGTGTAAAAGATTTTATCGTCACTTAAAAAGATTGTATTCTCGTTATCCATTTCAATATTATATCATACTTCTTGCAGAAATAAAGCATAAATAATCATAGATGTCGAAAAAAGACAGACAGCTTAAAAAAGCTGTAAAACAAGCAAAAGACGAGAACGGAATTATTAAAAACGATATCTTTCTTAATTTTAAGATTGATCAAAAATTTCATTTCAATGAACACCATAAAAGTTTTGTAGATAAAGGCTTGGCAGACGAATCACACATATTATTTTGTGACGGACCTGCAGGATCTGCCAAAACATACTGTGCAGTGTATGTGGCATTAACACTTTTAAAAGAAAAGAAGATAGATGAGATTGTTTATATCCGCAGCATAGTGGAGTCTGCTACCAGAAAATTGGGTAGTTTGCCAGGTGAAGCTGATGAAAAATTTAAACCATGGAGCATACCATTAGTAGAAAAATGTGATGAGCTTGTTGGCAAACAAATAACAAATATGCTATTTGATAGTGATTATCTTAAATGCACACCAGTAAATTTCTTGAGAGGATCCACATTCTCAAACAGTGTAGTAATAGTTGATGAAGCTCAAAATCTTGAACACAGTGAGCTTGTGACAATATTAACAAGATATGGAAAGAACTGTAAGTTATTTGTAATTGGAGATTCTTTACAATCGGATATACAAAAATCTGGTTTTGAAAAAATAATGAAAGCTTTTGATACAAATGAAAGTGGTAACAATGGTATTCATGCCTTCCATCTAACAGAAGAAGACATTACACGCAGCAAATTACTCAAGTTTATTGTTAAAGTAATTGCAAATATCAAGTCAAAATAATTATTCGAGCTGCTTAAGCTCTTCAAGTGCCTTGCGAATATTCTCTTGTGCTTCTGTGCTATAATTTGTCTGCATATTGTTAAAATTTAATACTGGTGTTGCAGAAGGTTTTTTGCCACCATCAACAATATCACTCATTTTGCCAAAGACATCCGATTTTAATTTTTGTATAATTGGATCTTTCTCTCTGTGCACCATTTAAACACTCCAAGATGTGCCTGCAAAAGGATTGCTCATGCCTTTGGTAACTTTAGTGCTAAGGGGTACACCCGAACCAACATTAGCACCGGCATTAACAACATTAACTTGTTCAAGAGATGGTTGTATTGTTGTTGCAATTGTATTGTTTGTTGCAACATGCTTATCTGCAGCATATGGATTATGATCCGGTACATGTTGATAGCCTGAGCTAACAATTGCAGAATTTTTATCATGCTCCCATACTTCAACCCTACTAACCCAACATCTATTACTAGTTATGCCTCTTACATGTGCATCAGCTACATCATAACACCAGTCTGCTGTTCTCTCAATACCAACACCTTTGTCCATGACTCTTAGATCTGCTGCACCTAAGGTGTGTAAATTTTTAAAATGATCTAGCAAAGGGTCGTCAGCTGAAATGCATAATGTATGATCAAATTGTTTTTCTAGGACTTGCTTGAGTTCTTTTAAACCACCAAAATCTACAACCCAGTTCTTTTCATCAAGATAATTACATTCAAACCAAAATTTTCCTATTAACCTGTATCCATGGATATATTTGCAATGGCTATCTGCTTTCCACTGTCTAAATGCACAACTTCCTAATTCAATTATCTTTGTACTTTCGTATTTCATGTTCTCATTATAACTACACCTTTATATGAATCAACTCTCAACATACCAATTCTTTATATTACTGTATTATTATAACCGAATTCCGAAAAAAATCAACTGTGTTTTTTAATTATGCAAGGTATTATTAAGGTGTACCTTTTATGGCATTGTTTACAATGGTGTCTATTGTCTGGTTAAAAGCGCCTGCCATTAGATCTGCAGTTTTTGCTACATCTACAGGTATGCCTAATTTTTGAAGATCATTTGACAAATCACGTGCAAATTTAGCAATTTTTTCATTCGCAACAGTCTTATAATAATTTGCTTTACCTGCAGTATAACCACCTTTCGGGCCAGAGCTAAGTGCACCTGCTACACGCGCACCAAGTCTATTCAATAAACCTTCTTCCATCTTCGAATAATGTTCTGTAATGTTGTAAACGTCTTTATTCATATTAATATTTATATAGCTTTGAGTGCTTTTAACCTGATTATAGCTTGATTATCTTTGGGGTTTGTTCTCAATCTTTGAAGAAGATTATTAATTTCTAATTGTTTATTATTATTTGCAGGTATGCCGGCTACACTACCAATTTGTTGTTGTAGTTGTTGTGGTTGGCCTCCTGCTGCAGCTTTTAAAGACTGTCCCAAAGCTCTTGGCGCGTTTGTTATCTTGGAATATGCACCAACACCTTTTTGTAATGCCTTAAACGGAGCTTGTGCAATTTTTGATAATATACCCTGCTGCTTGGGTTGAATATATGCACCAAAATTTTGTTGCTTCATATTTGGTTGAGTCTGTGTTGCAGTTTTTGATTGAGGTGCAACACCTGCTGCAGCTTTTCCTTGCGGCAGAGCATTTGCTTTTGCATTTGGACCCAGACCCATTTGCTGCCATTGTTGTTGCAGACCACTCAGGTTATAGGGACTTGGCGCGCGCTGCTGTTGTTGAGGCTGCTTTGGGTTAGGTATTCTTCTGGGTTTAGGTATTCTTCTGGGTTTATTATTAGATGGGCCTGCAGGTGGTGCAGATGTGCGTGGAGGGGTTGGTGGTGGTGGTATTTTCCCACCGCCTGCAGGAGCCACAGGAGCTGCTGGTACCGGCTGTGGTGCAACAGGGGCAACTGGTTGCGGCTGTGGAGCCACTGGTTGTGGTGCAGCAGGTGTTGCTACTACTGGTGTTACAACAGGCTTTGGTGCCACTGACACCGGTGCAGATGCTGGTGCTTTTGGCACAGGTGCTGCTGCAGCAGGCGCAGGAGGATTTGCAGGTTTTGCAGGTGCTGAAGGTACTGTTTTATACTTACTGATAATCTCTTGATAATTACTCTCAAACTCAGACATCTTCTTTTTTGCAGCTGACTTTTCCCCTTGCGGTGCATTTGGGTCGTTTGCAATTTTATTCATTGTATCATACTGCTTGGCTATTTTTGCAGCATCAACAGGCTTTGTACTTGCAGGGGCAGGAGCTGTCTTGGGAGCAGTTTGTTTGGGCTGTAGTGATGGTTGTTGAGGCGGTTGCTGTGAAGGTGGTGGTAGCTGAGGCAAGGCTTGAGATGATGGAGGTTGCATTGGAGACTGTGGGGACTGTGTGGGAGGTGGTTGTGGTGATGAAGGTTGTGCAGGTGCTTGCTGCTGACTTGCATAATTACCTTTATTGTATCTTAAATCAGTCAAGTTTTTTAAAGCTTGTAATCTTGCATCTTGAGTATTGCCGGCAGCATTCATGTCTTTTTTTATTTGCGACATTTGCTTTAATTTCTCTAAGCCTGCAGATTGTCTCTTATGAGCCTCTTCATCTGTCTCACCATCCCTTTTTTCTATTAAGCGGTAAAATAAATTATTGAATTTGCTCATTACCTAGAATATACTCCTTGTACAAATCTTTTATGTGCATATCATTTAACCCATTGTCTTTAAGTATGGTTTCAATTGCTACAATATCAGCTAAATTGGCAATCATTTCACCTGCAGGTGCACCTAATTTTTGCAATATGAAAATCTTCAATCCTTCTAAACTATTATTTACAGGCGCTGCAACCATGGAGGCAGGCAGCTCAACCATGGGGTTCATGTCTTGTGCAGGTTGCATCACCACAATTGAAACAGAGCCACCACATTCTTGAAGCACATAACCTTCATAACCTGCATATGCCTTGAACGCATCATGCTCTTTGTTGAGAGGATCAAACTTTATGCGTATTCTCTTTAAATTCTGCGTTTTAGCAGTATTTTCGACTAGTTGATCAAATTTCATTGATTATAATATTTATTATTGAAAATTTAAAACCTTAGGTTATATTATGTAAATATGTCTAAGAAAGTATTGATTCCATACGCAAATCATAACCATCCTCGCTCAGAACAAGAGAAGAATGAGATTATTGATCATGCCGCAAAAGCTTATGAAGCTTATCTTGATGCACTTTGCATTGATTGGCGCAATGATCCAAATAGCTCCAATACACCACACCGAGTTGCAAAGGCTTTTGTTGAGGATTTAGCCTCCGGTTGTTACAGCACGCCACCCAAAGTAACTGCATTTGCAAATGTGGATCAATATGATGGCATTGTGTGCCAGAACAATATCAAAGTGACTTCACTTTGTTCACATCATCATGCAGCGTTCACTGGCGTAGCACATGTAGCATACATACCTTCTCGAGATGGTAAGGTTATTGGTTTGAGCAAGCTCAATCGTATTGTGGATTGGTTTTCGCGCAGACCACAAGTGCAGGAGAATCTGACTATGCAAATTCATCAGCATATTGATCAGGCTTGTGAATTGAATAATGGCGTGGCAGTTATGATTGAGGCCAAGCATACTTGTTGTTCCAACCGCGGCATTAGACACGACTCTACCATGCGCACTGCACGCATGTCTGGTGCATTTCTGGATAACAATGACAACTCTCGTTCAGAGTTTTATAAGTTCATTGAATTTGCACAAAACAGGGATTAAATATTAAATATGGATCCTTATTATACACACAGGCCCCACCTTACCAAGACATTAGAGCAGCTAGATTTTACTAAAACAGTTAGATGTGTAGAGTTTGGTTCAGGAGATGGCTCAGGAGAAGTTTTTAAACAGTTTACGGAGCGTTACCCAAATCTTAAAGTTGTTTGTCTTAAATCTGACTTTAATTTAGCTGCACTACAAACTCACCTGTAAATGTTTCAATATTGTCAGCATTAAACGTAACTATATTGTTTTGAGGCCCTCCTGCTTCTGTAGGTGTTGGTGTCACAGTAGGTGTAACAGTAATTGTTGGTGTCACAGTAGGTGTAACAGTAATTGTTGGTGTCATAGTTGGTGTTTCAGTAGGTGTTACAGTAATGGTGGGTGTAACAGTTGGCGTTACAGTAATAGTAGGTGTTACAGTTGGTGTAGGCGTTAGTGTTATAGTTGGTGTCACAGTAGGTGTTGAAGTGACAGTAATTGTTGGTGTCACAGTTGGTGTCACAGTAATTGTTGGTGTCACAGTTGGTGTCACAGTAACAGTTGGTGTCACAGTAGGTGTAACAGTAATTGTTGGTGTCACAGTTGGTGTAACTGAAATTGTAGGTGTCACAGATGGTGTGACCGCTGGTGGGCTACTAGTAGGTGTCACAGTTGGTGTAACTGAAATTGTAGGTGTCACGGTTGGTGTCACGGTTGGTGTCGCAGTTGGTGTTATTGCAACTACCTGATAGCCCGTATCTGTATTGATAACATTTACTAATGAAGCAAGATTTGTTTTTTTATATTCTACACCATTAATAGTAACATAATTGTAGCTAGACAATGCTGCTATATTTGGTAGAACTATCATAATTACTGGCTATTAATATCAATAAGTGCATTTAAACTCTTCAAGAATTCCACGCCTAGCAAAACAGGTGTTTCATTTCTACTCCTATCAGCAATAGAGAACTTTACCTTATTATATTTTTTGCCCTTGAAGACAATATTAAACTCTACAATGGGTCTATCTTCATTAACACCTGATCCTATGTGTATCACAATTGTATCAACAATATTTTTAATTAACGGGAGATTTTTTGCTGTTGCAACAAATCTTACCTTGTTATCATTTATTTGTATATTTCGACCATCAAGAACGTTGAAAGCACTATTTCCTGAATCAGCCATGCTATCAATCGTGCCAACACCCTCAATAGTAATGGGTTCTATTAAATTTACTATGTTTTTTTCGTAGTAATAGTAGCAAAAAGGCTTCACCCTATTATTTATTGTTCTTATTGTATGAAAGCTTTGTAGGCTTCTCTATATATTCGCCCAAATGCTCAGCAAATAATTTTACCTGATCCACGATAATATCTCTCTCTTCACCCCTTAATTTCTTTGTACGCTCATATAAATCCAGTATAAAATCAGAGCTTATCTTAATATAGCTTACACCATCTTTGAGCTGATTTTTATGGTGAAATTTCACCTAAGTACTTAAGAGAAAAGTTGATAAGTCTACTATTTATTAAAAAATTTTATTACAGGTTTGTATAAATATTAATATGTACAGAAATGATATTGTAAATCTAAATAATGCTTTTATAAAAATTTTAAATGAAGGTACTGCAGATCTTGGTCCACAGGCAGATTCTCAGCAAGGTCTTTCACCTATTATACCTACTATAATTAAAACAAAAGAAGACGAAGAATGTGAGAATTGTGGTTGCGGTAATTCTGCTACACCTACTACCATTGATCCCGATGAAGTGGAGATGTCAAGAAGTGAACTATACAACACAATTCACCATGCTGTTAGTCTGTATTCAAAGCTCAAAACAATTAACAATCTTGAGGCTTGGGCAAGAGCAAAAATAACAAAAGCAGCTGACTATTTAAATTCTGTAAAACACTATCTTGATCATGAAGAAGTACAAAGTGAGCAAAATGAAGAACTAGATCTGTTTAGCGCTTTTGATAAAGGATCAACAGATATTATCGGTAAGCTTACTAATATTCTCTCTAAGGAAAGCAAAGAAAATCTTGAAAAAATTCTTTTTGAAGTTGTGCAGTTAATCGAAAAAAAATCTTAATAATTCATTCTGCCCACAGTTAATCCACCATCAACTTGATAAGGTGGGTTTGTAAGCTTGTCGTTATATGCTCTATCTCTATCTTTGATTAATTCTTTATTTATAAAACTACTCATCTCATTTTCTTCACTGCTCTGAATAGTAAGATGTTTATCAAAAATTTTTTTTATTTTGTCGTAATTTTTAATGTAAAGTTTTTTTATTAAATTTATTTTTTGATTATCATCCAGTGTGCTATAAAGATTGCGCAATTCTGATGCACTTTTAATATTTTTACCAAAAATTTCGCTGCCAAATTCTATAGTGGGAAATGTATATATGTAGCCATGCTTTGCAAAAGACTCCATATTTTCTTTTGAAAAATCTTGAAAATAAGAGGGTGTACCGTCTTTCTTGACACGTGCAAAGAGTGACTTTCTTGAAGGGTCTAGCTTCTCTTTATCGCTCACTGCAAATATAACTTTATCTTTTTCTGAGTTATATTTCTTGAGAATTTCTTCTGATCGAAACGGTGATTTTACTTCTATGATTTTATTAGGGTCTATTCCTGTGGATGAAATAATAAGTTTCTTTTCTTGAGCTGTAAACGGTCTTTCCTCAGTATAGCCTGTTATTGCAATATATGAATCTGCATCAGGAAATGTTTTTTGTATATTTTCAAAAATGCTTTTATGACCTAAATGAAAAGGATGAAAGCCGCCCGGAAAAATTACTATTGTTTTTCCCGCCGACTCAACAATAAAATGCTTCTTAAAAATGTTTTCTACTAGCAGATCAAATTTCATTTATTTATATCTATATCTGGATCGTATTTTCTTACAAGGGTAATAATTTGTGAAAGGACATCCTTTGCGTTTTCAGGATTTACATCCGGCATCTCTAGAATTGTATCAGTATCTGTAGTATCAGGCTTGATAACCAAAGCTTTCTTAAGAAGCCTCACAAGCATTGCTTCACCTTCTGAGGTTAGAGGTGCTGCAGAAGCTTGAGGAGTTGGTTCTGCGGGCGGCATGGATGCATCTTGCTGTTGAGGTTGAGCCCCCTGCACCGGCAGAGCTGATGCAGGATCTTGCTCATACAATGCTTCAAATTTTTTGAGTGTTTCTATGAATTTCATTTGATTGAATTTGCTACTGTTTTAATTTTACCTGCTAATTTACTTATCAAAGTACCATATGCTTTTTCCATATCTTTTTGTGGGTTACTGAATATACCGCCCCGAGCTGTATCGCCAGCTAATGTTTTAACCAAGGCAATTTCGGTGGGGTTAATTGGAGCGCCAAAAATTGGTTTTAATGCAGGGTTTTCTGCTTCTTCATCACTTTCTTGCGGACTAAAAACATCTACAATAGGTTTGCCGTCTTCATCCATATCAATAATATTGTAGCCAAGAGGGTGTTTACGCATCATGCAATAACACTTCTTCTTTGTTGAAGGGTGTTCATATTGATGAACTATCTGAAACTCATCTGCAACTCTGTCACATTCTCCACAATCCTCTGACTTTGGTGTAATATTATAGCCTTCATAAAAGGACATCAATTTTGATAGGTACTTGCTCACATGTATATTTATTATTTGAGAAGGAGTTGTTTTGACTTTATTGCATTAAAATAGACGTTAGATAAGAAGGTTAACCCGTATTTTTGTGAAAAAATACGTATTTTTTGAAAAGTAAACCTCTCGTAATTAGTCTTTTCGATTAAAGCTTTAATATTAAAGAGAATCTCTATACCCTTAGCTTCATTTTTCCTCATTAGATGAACAAAATATTCAAATGAATAACTTGTAATGAAGATCTTAATTGGAAGCAGTTTTGTTATTTTGCGGAGTAAAAGCTCAATAAAGAGAATGAGCTCTTCTTCAGAGACATACTTGTTGAGATCCGTTTTTGGAAGACTATTTGTATTATAAAAAATTACTACCTTATCACTGCTTTTAGCATGTAACACTTCTTCACATAATGCGTGTATAATATTATGATATAATAATTTCTTTATATCTTTATTTCTTAGCTTTATATCGGTTAGCTTATACTCGTCTAAATGTGCAAGAAAGCTATGCAAGAACTTACCGTTATAGATTTTTGTAAAATTTATAACATTTAAATTATGATTCGGTAGTGATAGACTGTCTACCATATCTTACAGTATAGGTGATCTTATATATTATTCAACAAATCGACTTTTAAATTCAGCAGGTGGTGTACCAATCCTAACATTTATTATTCCATTATAATAATCATCCCGAAGCAGCACATCTCTCGATATTTGCTCTTTTATCTCAAAATAAGCTAACTCCCACTTTGAATTACATGTGCGTAAAATCTTAAAAGTAAATTTTTCTTTACCAAGCTTTTGAATATCTGCGTTAAGATCGTTTGAAGAGCTTGTATACCCTCTCCAGTCTGATTCCTTCATTTCAATTCTATTTCTCGTCTTACCCTTAAGAGGCTTTCTTTTTAACCTGGATTTGCATTGCTTTTTACCGATGTATTTTTTATTTGTAACTACATTAGTTATTTCATATATAAAACCGAATGTTGTTTCGTCTAAAATAACACCTTCGTGCAGAAGCCAGTGACCTGTATCCATTACGCTATTTAACTGCCAACTCGCAAAAGTCACATGCCAATAAAAGGCCTGCGCATAACAACCATCTTTGATTTATTTTTACCTTTAGCTTTTTTTGCACCCAAGGCAACCGGTTTGCGGAAATCGCCTTCTGCATATTTGTCTTTACCAGGTGTACCTGCAGGATTGTCCTTCCAGTCTGATGTCTGGAATGTGCCTAGAGAACCACCAGAACCAGCTGTATTTGAAGCAGCAACAGGCGCACCACCCATGTCTTCCATAAGCTTGGCAAACAATATGTCAAACATTTTCACTTTAATTATTTATAACATATACTATAATAAAGATATGGAATTTAATATTCAAAAAATATTAATCGAAATTGAGAAAGACGTAGCAGTAGATGAATTAAATCTACGAGATGTGCAGTTTAAACTACCTGCTACTAAGCATAAGTATGCCGGTCTTTTGATTAGATCTAAGATTGAGCTCAGCAATAAAAAGAAAGAGCTTGATGAGCAGCGTAGGGGTGCTATAGAGCAGATAAAGGAGAAAAGCCCCGTTAAGTTAGCACCTAATACATTATTTGATACTGCAAATGAGCTACCCAATCTCAAGAAAATACGTAGCGAGATAGAGGAAATTGATCTGCTTATAACATTGCTAGAAAAAACTGAAAAGACTCTTTCTTCAATGACCTATGATATAAAGAATATTATTGAAATACAAAAGCTTGAAACTACATGATAAAAATTGATTTTGATGGTAAAAAAAATAAGGCTATTCTCTCCGGTGATCATTTTGATGAAATAAGAGAAAATTTTTCTGTAAAAAATAAAGCCGCAGTTTTTTTAAAAAGATATGCCCGCTACATCCCGTCACGTACTTATAGTATTACGCCCACGGGAAGATTTGATCCTTGTTTAACTCCAGAATTGCAAAAGTTTTTTCTTGAAAAGCAGTATTCGTGTTCTGTTGAAATTTCTGAGGATATTAAAAATATTATAAAACCTGCTCTTTTTACATGGAAAAAAAATGCAAACTTCTCCGATATACCCTATAAACTAAAGCTCGATTTGCGCGATTATCAAGAAGAAATAGTTAAGCAATGCCTTTCTTCTGGCAGAGGAACAGTAGTTCTTGCAACTGCAGGTGGGAAGACACTCGTAATGGCTTCATTAATATCATCTGTCTACCGTTTTAATAATAGCAAATTTAAATGTTTACTCATAGTACCAGATCGAGGTCTTGTAGAGCAAACATATAATGATTTCGTTCAATACGGTGTACCATTCTCATTTTCAAAATGGACAGGTGATAATAAGCTTGACCTAACTTCTAATATTATAATTGCTAACCTCGGCATTTTACAGAGCAAGAATTCAAATCTATCTTGGCTAGAAAATATTGATATGGTAGTGGTCGATGAAGTACATAAGATTCGAAAAGGGAACGAAGTTAATAAGCTTTTAGCACTAGCCAAGACAGCGCATAAATTTGGGTTTACAGGTACCTTGCCTGAGGAGAAAGAGGATCAATGGAACATTATTGGTAAGATTGGGCCTATATTATATGAAAAGAATAGCTATGAGCTACGAACTGAGAATTATGTAAGTAATGCAAACATACAGATGCTAAATGTTTTTTATAAAACTGTACCTAAGCGCGAAAGCAGCAATTTTAACCCCACAGATTTTTATAAGAAAGAGCTTGACTTTATTATTGAGAATAAATTTCGAAACGTATTATTATCCAGAATTGTCAATAAAGTTGAAAAAAATGTTCTTATTTTAATTGATTTTATAAAGCACGGTGAAATACTTGAATCGGTTCTCAAGTTAAACTGCCACAATAAAAGGGTATTTTTTATTCGTGGCGAAGTAGAAGTTGAAGAAAGAGAGAAGATTAAGAATATTATAGAAACTGATAATAATGTTGTTGTTATAGCTATTTCAAAAATATTTTCTACAGGTATTAATGTTAAGAATTTACACTACATTGTTTTTGCAGGCGGTGGCAAGGCAAAGATTAAGACTGTACAATCAATTGGTAGAGGTTTACGCTTGCATATCAACAAGGATAAGCTTATAATATTCGACATATCAGATCAACTCTATTATGGTATACAACATACCAATAAAAGAAAACAAATTTATGAAAAAGAAAAAATCCAATACTACACCACCGACCTCCACGAAAAAGCCTAAAAAGGATAAACCCTTTTATGTTAGCCCCAAGGAATTCGAAGCTGAGATTACCATCTATTACAATACCGGTAACATGTCAATTAATCTTGGTGAATCCATTACTAAGATTGCAAATGGGTTGAGCTATGCGCCTAACTTTATTAATTATACATACAAAGACGATATGGTTGGCGATGCAATTGTGAAGATGTTTTCTGCATTAAAGAATAAGAAATTTAGACTAAATAGCGGGTTTAGCCCTTTTTCATATTTTACTACTATTGCTTTTCATGCATTTATTAATAGAATTAAAAAGGAAAAGAAACATCACGCTGCAATCAATGATTACAGAGAAAAAGTTTATACAGATCTAATTCATTCATGTCCTGGTGGTGAGCAAATTTACGTAAAGCCTTCAGATAGTAATAATGAAGATGGTGAAAATGATGTCTTTAGTAATTTGAATGGTTAAACTCAATAACAAAAAAGTATGCTGTTTTTCTGATGTACATATTGGAGTACACCAGAATAATGTTTTTTGGTATAATGTTGCGCAGAAGTTCTTTACTTGGTTGAGTGAAGAGCTCAAAAAAAGACAAATCGAAGACATTATTATTTGCGGTGATCTGTTTCACTACCGGGACGAGATATCAGTAAATACTATTCATCTTGCATCGCAGCTTCTCGAGAGGCTAAAGGACTTTAATATTATAATGTTGGTAGGCAATCATGATGCCTATTACAAAGATAGATCAGATGTCAATTCATTATCACCTTTCGCTGGTTGGCCAAACATAAGAGTTATTTCACAAGTTACATCTTCATTCAATTTTAATAGAGAGCTATCTTTTGTACCGTGGGGCACAGATCTAAAGCATTTACCTGATAGTGAAGTAATGTTTGGTCATTTTGAAATTGAAACGTTTAAGATGAATAGTCATAAGATTTGTGATCACGGTATCAAGGCATCACAATTACTTGAAAAAGCCAAACTTGTTATTTCTAGACATTTTCATCTTAAAGATGAACGAAAATATTCTGAAGGCACAATTTTATATCTGGGAAGTCCTTATCAAATGGATTTTGGTGATGTAGAGAGTCAAAAGGGCATTCATATATTAGACCTCGCTACTCTAAAATATGAGTTTATTGAAAGTGGTGATTACCCCAAGCATAAGAAAATTAATTTATCTGATCTTATTAAAGAAAACGGATTTACAGATAAAGTCAAAGATGAATTTAAGAACAATATCGTTAAATTTATTGTTGATAAGAATATCACTGCTGATGAAATAGATTTTCTACTGAAAAAGCTTTCAGCGCTTAACCCCTTATCAATTAACGTTGATTACGCAGCAAATTTTAACAAGTTCAATGTACAGAATGATCCTAACTGTGACTTGTCGGGCGTAGATATTCCGAAAGCTATTGAAGAATTTGTGAATATGCTTGATCTTAATAATAAAAGAGAGATAATAGATTATACTACAGAACTATTTAAGAAAGTGCGATGAAGAAAATTATCTTTAAGAAAATTTCAATAAAAAACTTTCTTTCTGTTGGAAGTGACCCTGTTGTTATTGATTTTAAGACAGGCTTGCACATCATTACGGGTCTTAATAAGGATAAAGAAGATCGCCGCAATGGTGTTGGTAAATCTACTGTTGCTGATGCTATATACTTTGCTATTTTCGGTTCTACGTTGAGAGAACTTAAGAAAGAGCATATTGTTAATAATACCAATAGAGAGAACTGTGAAGTTATCTTAGATTTTGATATTGAAGGGTTTGACAGGAAAGATGAATACCAAATTATAAGAATGCTTGAACCGTCACGTTGCTATGTTTATAAGAACGGCGAAGATAAAACACGCGATAGTATTATTAATACTACTGAATATATTTTTGAAAAGATTAATTGTTCACCTGATATTTTCCAGAATTGTGTTATTATGACTATCAACAACACTGTTCCTTTCATGGCAAAAAAGAAGATTGAAAAACGTAAATTTATTGAAGGGATTTTTAATTTAGAAGTTTTTAGTACTATGTTGCAGCAGCTTCGTGACGAATACAATGAATCAAAGAGAAGCTTTGATATTGAATTAACTAAATGTACGGAGATTGAAAATAGCTTATCTCTACAAGTTACAGCAAAAGAAGTTTATAATAAAGAGCGTGACGCTAAAAGAGAGAAATATACTGGTCGTAAAGAAAGTAATATAAAGGAACTACAGCTGCTTAACAAAAAAATAAATGAATTTACAGCTTTAGATATCAAGAAAATTGAAAAAGATATCAACACTCTTACAACAAAAGCTGAAAAAATTGATCAAGAAATTAAAGTTTTACGCGACAAAACCTCTTCATACCGCACACAGATTGAATTGAAAGAAAAAGATTACAAGCGAATTGGAACAGATAAAGATGCTTGCCCTACATGTTTACGTGCACTAGAAGATAAAGATAAAAATCATATTAAAGAAGAAAAACAAAAAATTAAAAAAGAGATTAGCGATTTTGAAGATAAGATTAAAACAAATGTTACAAAAGAAGAAGAGTCTTCTGCATTAGAGCTTAAGTTGTATGGAGCAGCAGAAAGCTTGAAGGGTAAGATTAATGCTTTTAATCTAGAGCAAAAAGAATTAGAGAGTATTAAAACTCGAATAAACCAATTAAATTTATGGCAGAAAGAACTAGATATTGATCTTGCAGAACTTAGCAAGACAAACAACCAACATGATACAAATATTGAGGACATTACAAAGCGACTTGAGGATATAAAGAGTGTTCTTGAAGAGACAAAAATACACTTCAATATGCTTGATGCTGTAAAATTTGTTCTGTCTGAAGAAGGAGTAAAATCATATATTGTAAAAAAGATTCTTCAGCTCTTTAATAGCAAACTTGCTTATTATCTAAAGAAAATGGATTCGAATTGCATTTGTATTTTTAATGAATATTTCGAAGAAGAGATTATTGATGAAAAAGGCAAACCGTGTTCCTATTTTAATTTTAGTGGTGCAGAACGAAAGAATATAGATTTAGCGTGTTTGTTTGCTTTTATGGATATAAGACGTCTGCAAGGTAACGTCGCGTTCAATTTTAGTGTGTACGACGAGTTATTTGATTCATCTCTGGATGAAAAAGGTGTAGAGCTTGTGCTCGGCATTTTACGAGAAAGAATCGAAAAATACAATGAATGCATTATGGTGATTAGTCACCGCAAAGAAAGTGTAAAGTTTGCTTCCGGTGACATTATTTTTCTAGAAAAGAAAAATGGTATTACCAAGCGTATTGAATACAGCGATTATTAATCAAAAGAAGTATAATTTCTATCGCCAACAGCTTGCGGTATAACTCTTCTACCAAATTCTCTTCGCGCGATATCTTCAATATCTGGTTCAAGCCCTGTTTCGAGAGCCTCTGGCTCTTTTGTTATATCTTCAGGGTTAGCTAGCTTGTAATAATCAGCAGCTAAATCTACAAAGTTTTGAAAATAATCAAAATTATCTTTTGGATCAACCTTAAAAAATTCTTCTTTTTCTTTCTTATCCAACATATCTTCTGCTGTACTGCGTGCTGCAGCTTCGATTTGCTTTCTTAGTTCTTCTGGATTGCTTGTTTCAAATGTATCTGATAATTCATCATATACTCTTGGACTTATTTTATCATATTTGCCAAAATTTGGTGTACCAGTTCTTGTGAAAATCTTTTCTGCTTCAATAGTTGCAGGTACATCGCTTTTTGATATTTCTTTATTCTTTACTCCTGCTTCAACAGCTTTCTTAATTGCAGCTGGTGATGTAGCACTACCACCTTCGCCATCTGTTCGTATAACATTAAGCAAGTTATCTGCAATACGAGCAGTGTAACCAGCCTGAGTTTTACCAAGCTTGAGTTCATTTTTAACAAGATCTATTAATTCAGCGCGAAATTTATCCTTACTTCCCGGGTAATAAAGCTGATATTCAACACCATCAACTGTATGTGATGCAGGCTTAAAAAGCTTTGTTTTAATTGTATTGATTAACCCACTTACTTGTTCGTCGGACAAATCCTTAAATCCGTAGCCACCACCGGCGCTTTTGCGTGGATCCGATGAAAATCCTAAATCTCCTGGCCCAAAAACAGGTATTTCACTAATTAATTGGGTTTTTGTGTACGCTTCAAAAATTAGTTTGGAGTCTTTATTATTCATGCTTGAATTATTTATTGTTTATATTAATATATTTTCATGGTTTCTCCCTTTGCTTCACCTTTTGCTTCACCCTTTGCACAGCCTTTTCAACCATTACCAACAGGTCCTCAAGTAGCACCACAGCAGGTACCACAAGTACCACCCGAGGCAAACTTACCACGTGCAATAAACTATCTTGCCGATTACAGTGGTTGCGGTTTCTGGCGCTTAATTTGGCCTGGGCACTTGCTTTGTGCACACCAAAAGGCTATTGTGCATGCTTCAACAGTTATGTGTTTTGATCCGCGCTGGTATGGCAATACGCAAGCAATTCGTATCCAAAGACAAGCCACCGGTCACCAGAGACAATTTTTTGAGTTCCTTAAAAAGCTTAGCGGGGAGATGGGATTTAGACTCATATATGAAATTGATGATATTATGTTTCATGAAGATATTCCGGAATATAACAAGTTCAAGCCTGCCTTTAAGAATGATGAGATTAGAAATAATGCATTAGAAATGATGCGTATGTCGGACGAAATTACTGTCACATGTGATTTCATGAAAGAATACTATACGAATAAAACCGGTAACAAAAATGTTACAGTTATTCCGAATTATCCACCAAAATGGTGGATTGGGCATTTTTATAATGAAAAGAAAATAAGTCAAAACTATGATACACATCGCAAGCGCCCTCGCATTTTATACGCAGGCTCTGGTGCGCACTTTGATGTTGAAAATAGAGTAAATCAAAATGATGACTTCCGTCATGTGTTGCAAGCAATTGTTGATACACGCCACAAATACCAGTGGGTATTCTTGGGTGCATTTCCTCTGGCCTTACAACAATTTGTGAAAGACGGTACATTTGAATACCACCCATGGGAATTACTTTATAGATATCCAGAAAAAATCTATAACTTGAACATTAACATGATGGTTGCTCCTCTACAGGACAATAACTTTAACAAAGCAAAAAGTGATCTTAAGTATATTGAAGCGTGCAGTTACGGCATACCTATTGCTTGTCAAGATCTTTGTACATATGCACAAGCACCATTTAAATTCAAGACTGGTGAAGAGATGATTCAAAGAATTGAGGAAGTGCTAGAAAAGAAGTCCAAATACATGACATACTGTCAGCATGCAAGAGCATATGCTGAAACAAGATGGTTAGAAAATGAAGACAATATTAATACCTATCATGAATTGTACACTTTACCTTACGGGCACAAAGATAGAAAATTGCTGAATAAGATTAACAGCTTGTAATAGTTAGCTTTTCATTTATTATTATATTGTGTATAGGAATGCTGTTTACTTGCCTAAGAATGAATGCGTACGTGTATACACATGGGATGCTGATGGCAGACGAACATTTTATGATGCAACTTATAGACCCTATCTCTATATAGAAAGTAATAATGGATCTGATCTAAAGTCAATCTTTAATACTAATCTAAAGAAAATTTCTTTCAAGACGCAATATGATCGCAATGAATACATCAAGCGTGGTGCTACACGAATTTTTGAAAACACCCCACCCATACAACAACATTTAATTGATTCATATTGGGAAAAGAACGAAGATAAAGATTTTAGTAAAAACCCGCTCAAGCTTTATTTGCTTGATATTGAAACGTATAGCCCAGATGAGTTTCCAGTACCCGATCAAGCTAAACACACTATTAATATCATAACAGTCTATGACTCACTGCAACAGCATTACTACACATGGGGCCTTAAGTCGTACATCAAGAAAGAAAAAAATGTAACGTATGTAAAGTGCGATAGTGAGAGTGAATTGCTGAAAAGATTTATCAAATTTATTGAAATGGATCATCCCGATATTCTTTCAGGCTGGAATTGTGAATTTTTTGATATTCCCTATATTATTAATAGAATAAAAAATATATTAGGTGATGAAGAAGTATTGAAACTTTCCCCTGTTTTAAAATTGTATCCACGATCTATTAAAGGTAAGTTCGGGCAAGATCAAGTAAGATGGCATATTGAGGGCATATCTGTTATTGATTATCTAGACATTTATAAAAGATTTTGTATGGTGCAGAGAGAGAGTTACAAGCTCGATAATATTGCACAGATTGAATTAAATGAAAGCAAAGTCGATTACGGTGATACTAATCTTTCTTCGTTAGCTGATGACAACTGGGAAACGTTCGTTGATTACAATATACAAGACGTAAAGATTTTAGTTAAGCTAGAAGATAAACTAAGATATCTCGAATTGCTTCGAATGCTTGCATATACAGGACTAACTACATTTGAAGCTGCCATGGGATCACTGTCTGTTATTACAGGTGCTACTGCAATACGTGCTAGATACAGACAGCAAAGAATTCCTACATTCATCAGAAACGATACCAATAAAGCAAAAAATCCTGGTGCCTACGTGAGCGAACCACAGCAGGGTTTTCAAGAACACATTGTATCATTTGATGCAAACAGTCTATACCCCAATACGATGATATCTCTGAATCTTTCACCTGAAACAAAGATGGGCAAAATCGAGAATATAGACAAAGATACAGGCAACGTTCTCTTCAGAGATGTTAATGGAACATCCTTTACTCTATCGAGAGAGAAGTTTGCGCAACTCATTAAAAAAGAACAATTATCAATATCCAGATCCAAGGTTCTCTTTTCGCAAAAAAAGAAAGGTATTATACCGGAGATTGTTGACAGATATTATTCACAACGAGTTAAAATCAAGCACGAGCTCAAAAAGCTGCAGAAGGTACTTGCAACTCTTGATAAAAAAAGTCAAGAATATATAGATACACAAGCTGAAGTGAATAGATTAAACATCAAACAGCACACAATAAAGATTTTTATTAATACGATTTATGGTTACTTTGGTAACAAGCATGCACCCATTGGTGATGATGATTTGGCTTCTTCAATTACTCTTACCGGCCAATCTGTTATCAAACAGTGTAACGAATTGGTACGAAATTTTATTAAAGAAAAAATTAATATTGCGGAATTGCCGGTAGATCCTGTCATATATAATGACACCGATAGCGTATATGTTACGCTCAAGAACCTTGTAACCAATCTCAATGTACCAGTGTTAGATAAGGATAAGCATGTAACAAAAGAATATCATAAGCTCGTAGATGAGCTTGAAGCCTATCTCAATAAGCATATTACCAAGTGGGGCACCGATTCATTGAATTCAACAGATTGTCGGTTTGTCTTTAAGCGCGAAGCAATTGCAGATGTTGGTATTTTTTTGCAGAAAAAAAGGTACATTCTTCATTTACTTGATGAAGAGGGTATACCTTGCGACAAATTTAAATACACTGGTGTTGAAGTTGTTCGAACAACAATGCCTAGAGCAATTAAACCGCACGTTAAGAAAATTATTACTACAATGCTAATGTCAAAAAATCAAACCGAAACAAATAAAGTTTTAAATGAGACGTATGATATATTTAAAAATCTTCCTTTAGAAGATATATCTTTTGTGTCAGGTATTAAAAATTACGAAAAATATGCTGCACAGTGTGACAATTTTAGAGTGGTAAAAGGAATGCCTAACCATGTTAAGGCTGCATACTATCACAATTTCTTGCTTAAAAAACTCAATATTGATAAAAAATACGAAAGTATTAATTCGGGTGATAAGATAAGATTTTTTTACGTGCGTAAACCTAACCCTTATGGCTTAACATCAATTGCTTTCAAGTATTATTACCCAAAAGAATTTACAAACGTCTTTGAACCTGATCATGAGCTTATGTTTAACAAAATCGTGTTTAGCGCAATAGAAAGACTATATGACGCAGTACAATGGAAAGCTGTTGAACCAGGACAACAGGTACAATGCGATTTATTTGAATTACTATCTTGATTTTTTTATTCTTTATTATAAAATTTAAATATGAGCAAAACATTAAACGTTACTACATTTGTTGACCATATTGGTCGCGTTATTCTTGGTGAAGTTGTATCTGATACAAAAGATACACTCAAGATTAAAAACCCTGCAATCGTCCATATTGGACAAAACCCACAGACTGGCCAAATCCAGGTGCAGACAATCCCTTATTTCTTTAGGGAATTTGTTGCTGCAAATGCACAAAAAGAAGGTACAACATGGAACTTTAGTAAAGATAAGATTGTTACTGGCGATGTTGAGCTTGATTCTAGACTTATTGAGCAGTACGATAAGCTCTTCAGTGGCGTACCGCAAGCAGTAGCTCCTGCGCCTCAGCAGAAATCTGCTGGTGTTGATAAAGCTGAAGTTATCAAGTTGTTTGACGAATAATGTCTCTTACTAAAGACATCCGGAACGTACTTGATACTATTGATAGTATCAATCCACACGCAACTTACCTCTCGGAAGGCACTCTTTCAAAGGTAGATGGTTGGATTAGTACAGGCTCATATGTATTGAATGCTATTATTTCAGGTAGTATTAATAAAGGTGTGCCTAGAAATAGAGTAACCCTGTTTGCAGGTGAGAGTATGACTGGTAAAACTTATGTCATTACAAAAATTCTTGCTAATGCTCAGAAAGAGGGGCTTGTACCAGTTATCTTTGATACAGAAGGTGCAATTGATTCTGAATCAGCAGCTAAGCTCGGTCTTGACACAACAAAAGTAAAATATGTTCCTTGCTTTTCAATTGAAGAGACGAGAAACACAATTTATAATTTCCTTACAAAAGTTAAGGAAAACGGCCAAGAGGGAAAGTTTATTATTGCTATTGATTCTCTTGGCAATCTCGAGAATCAGCTCTCTTTAGATAGAATGACAAAGGAGAGTAGTTCAACTGATATGGGTACAAGAGCAAGAGCAATTAAAAGTTTGCTTAAGACATGTACCAACATGTCGCGCTTAACTAAGACAACATTCTTAATTACTAATCATACGTATGATGACCCAAGTGCAATGTATGAAAGTATGATCAAGCAGCAACCTGGTGGTAAAAGTGTTTGGTATTTGTCTGATGTAACAGTACAATTAGCACGTAAGCCTGAAAAAGATGATGGCGGTAAATTAGTAGATAGTAAGTTAGCTGTTGGTCAACGCAATTATCCAGGCGTCATTCTCCGTGCACTTACTGTTAAGAATAGATTTGTCCGCCAATACTTACAAGGTGAAATGTATTTGAGCTTTGAGTCTGGCCTTAACAAATACTACGGTCTACTGGACCTTGCAGTTGGTTTCGGTATTGTTGTGCAGAATGGCGCAACATATGCTCTTGCTGATGGTACTAAGTTGGGATATTATAAGACATGGAGAACAGATGAAGACCTTTGGAATACAAAATTGTTACCTGCTATTGAAGCTAAGATTAATACCGAGTGGCAATACGGTAATTTAGATGAAGTGCCAGACGAACTACCTTCTGAAGAAGCACCAGTTGCAAAGAAAACAAAAGGTGCTAAACTAGCTGAAGATGTTGACAAATAAGAAACCTTCTGTAGTAGTTCCTGTTAGTGGTGGTATGGATAGTACCGTGCTGCTATATAAAGCTGCAGATGAGTTTGAAAAACTACACTGCATAAGTTTCAATTACAATCAAAAGCATAAGAAGGAATTAAATTATGCAACACTGCAAGTAGGATTAATAAGAGATAAAATCGGTAATGAAAATATTACTCACGATATAATTGATCTATCTTTTTTTAAAGATATTGCTTCGACATCTGCCCTCACGAATACTAATATTGCTGTTGCAAAAGCTCGCAATGTTATGGGTGACCCACAAACAGTAAATTATGTACCGTTTAGAAATTTAATGCTACTTAGCATATGTCTTGCACATGCTGAAAGTCATAATACTACAACAGTGTGGCACGGAGCTGCACAAGCTGATAGTATTGCTGGTTATTGGGATGGCAGTACTGAGTTTATTACCGAGCTCAATAAAGTGGCTAGTTTGAATCGTAGAACACGAATTAATGTGGAAGCGCCTTTATTAACAAAATCAAAGCTAGATATTGTTACATTGGGTGTACACTTGAACGTACCGTTTAAAGATACATGGACATGCTATGAGGGTGAACAAGAAGCATGCGGCGAATGTACTGCGTGCAGTCTTCGCTTACAAGGTTTTATTAAAGCAGGCTTTATTGATCCTATTCCTTATAAGAAAGAAATAGACTGGAATTCTTTTAACTGTATTCCATTATAATAAAATGTGTGGTATATTTGGAGCTACAGATAAAGAAAGATTTAAATCTCTTTATAATTTAAATAAGCAGAGAGGTAATTTTTCTTTCGGTTGCTGCTTCTTAACGCAAGATAGACGGTCTCAGTACTGTGAATCTGCACCAGGTGAAGTCAATCTTGATGATTTGATGAGTGATAATTACTACTACCTTCTAGGACATACACAGGCCCCTACTTCATCAGCTCGTGGATATGATAGAGCCACTTCGCACCCTTTTGTAGATGGTGATTGGGTTGTTGCACATAATGGTGTATTATCTAATTTTGAAACTTTAAAGCAAAAATATGTACCTGAGCACGCAAACCCTGTTGATAGTAGCATCATACCGGTGCTTTTAAGCTGTATGCAGGAAGATGATGAGATACAGACAATTAAAAATGTATTAGAAGCTATTGAGGGGACCTATAGCTTGTGGCTCCTCAATCATGTGAGTAAGAATATCTATGTTGTGCGATGTGGTAGTACACTTTATGGTGATCTTATTAAATGTGAGTTCTCATCATACCCTGATATTGGCTTGAGCGAGCTTGATGATAATGCTCTTTATTTGGTTACGCAAGAGGGCCTAACAAAAGTTTCAGGATTTGACGGTAACAGCCCGTTTTTTATTATATGAATATTTGTATTTTTAGCTGTACTACTAAGAGCGACGAGACACAGACAGATCTATATAAGAGTTGTTTAGAATTTGATCATTTAGATGTGTATTTTAAGAAGGAAAATACAGATGGGTTATCTAAATCATATAATAATTTTTTATATAGTAAGGAAGCTAGTGAATATGATATTGTTGTTTTTTGTCATGATGATGTTTTCATAGATGATCTTAAGTTAAAAAACAAATTACAAGCTGCAACTGACCTAGGTTACGATATTATAGGTCTTGCTGGCTGTGTTAATCCGAAAATCATAAGACCTGCACTATGGCATCTTATGGCAGGCGGGGTTAATAGTAATAATTTAAGAGGGATTGTAAATCACTATCAGGATGAATCACGCGCACATCATTTTGCAACAAATTTTGGACCTACACCTTCGCGTGTTGCAGTGTTAGATGGTCTTTTTCTTGCTGTTAACGTTGGAAAGGTAAAAGAAGCTAGCTGGAGATTTAACGAAAACTATATTTTTCACCATTATGATATTGCTTCCTGTCTTGATGCAAACAGTAAAAAATTAAAACTAGGTGTTTACCCTATAAATGTCATTCACTGCTCACACGGTCTCCGATCTTTTGATGACAACTTTAAGAATAGTGAAGATGCTTTTATGCGAGAATATTCTCGTTGATTAATTTATACTTTCTTTTATTATTAAATTATGCAAGACCGTGCTTTAGATTTAGATTTCTTTGAGCATGTTGTTTTATATAAATCGCTTACTGACGAAAAATTTTTAGGCTCGATTGTAGATATTGTTAAGCCGACTTTCTTCAAAGACAAAAACATCAAGAGCATTTTTAGTATTATTAAAGAATTTTATATTAAAAATACCACAGTACCCACATTAACTGAAATAAAGGCTTACTTGAGCACTGATAAGCTTAAAGAAAGCTTCAAAGAATCAATTTCGAAATTTAAAGATATTGACAAAAACTTTAATGAAGAAGAGCTTTACCGTAATACAGAAAGATTTTTAAGAGAAAAGGCTGTATATACAACAATGCTTGAAGTTGCAGATAAATGCTCAAAAGGTGAGATCAATACTGCAGAAATTTTGGAAAAGTTTGATAGCTCTTGCAGTATCAATCTTTCAGTAGACCTAGGTATTGAGATACTTTCAAACTCACAGCTTATTATTGATGATTTAAATAAGGTTGAAAGCTTTATATCCACAGGATACCCTTGGATTGATCAACGTATAGGTGGAGGATTGCAAGAAAATGGCAGGTCTTTGTATGTTTTTGCAGGCGAAACAAATATTGGCAAGTCAATTTTTCTTGCTAATGTTGCTACTAATATTGCAAAGCAGAATAAAACAGTTTTATTGATTTCGTTAGAAATGCCGGAATTGATATACGCAAAACGACTATCATCCAATATTACTAAAATTCCAATCTTTAGATTAAAGGGCGAACAGGATCAGCTTAAGATTGGTCTGGACGAATTTAATAGGAAAAACCCCAATGCTAGGATTTATGTGAAGGAGTTCCCACCATCAACTATTTCACCCCTGCAATTAAATGCATTTATTAAGAAGTTTATCGCTAAGGGAATAAAAGTAGATACAATTATATTGGACTATCTTAATCTTGTACACTCACCTACAGGTACTAATTCTTATGAAAGAGTAAAATATGTCACTGAAAAGATTCGCGCTTTATCATATATTTTTAATTGCCCTATTATTTCAGCAACACAATTGAATCGCTCTGGTTATAGTGAATCAGACCCATCCATAGCTACAATTAGTGAAAGCATTGGCTTAGCTGCGACTGCAGATGTTGTTATGAGTATTTTCCAGACAGATGATGAGAGGGAGCTGGGTGTCATTCACTTGGGTATGATGAAAAATCGCTTTGGCCCAAATTTTGGAAATGTTTTATTGAGAATAGATTACCCCACATTAACAATTTCACAAGACGACACTATAAATGATACCGACGAAAGTAATTCGTTGACGTCAACACTTAAGGTATTAGCAGATAACAATTGATTACTAATAGATTTTCCTAAATACTTATAGAATGCAGGGAAAATACTGTTTTGTGGTGCCTCCAAATATTGAGGCAGCGGCTTGTGTATTGTCATTTTTATGGCTTACCAAGAAAGAAGATATCACCACAATTGTGTCTTCAGAAAACAACTTACAAAGCGATCTTGAGAAAATAAAATTAGATTCTTTTAAGTTTGTCTATATTGTTGGTTTTTATGATTTAAAAAACTTTAACCGGGCATATGATCGCAAGAATGTATACTTTATTAATAAAAAAATTACTAATATACCCAACTTTAGTGAAGCACGTATTATTACAGGTGGTGACACAACTCTTGACTTACTAATAAATTTACTTCAAAAACATACTGAAAACAAATTTAGCAATAACCAAGAAATTTTTCTTGATAATATTAAAAAATACTTGACTTTTACGTTTGATAACGATCTCATACCGTTAAAATTGTTTTATTATTTTAAAACACAACCTGATATGAATAAGGTTGATGCGTTTATGCGTAAATTTAATTCCGGTTTAATTTTATTTAGTGAAACAGAAAACTACAAAATAAACTTACTACTTAAAGAGTTAGCTATAACGCTTAAATCACTAAAACTATTCAAAGGTACTTTAAATTACAATAATAAAACTCTGTCTGTGGTTTCTACTTTTAGTGCCAAATTTAAAAATGAAGTTGCACACAAAATTCTTAAAAAAGGATTTGATATCTCCCTTGTACTAGATCTTGAAAGGAAAACAGCACATTTCCGAAAGAGTAAAGGCATTGACATTGACTTAGGAGATTATGTGCATAAATGTTTTTCAGGATATGGAACAGAATATGCAGCATTTTGTAAACTCAATGAACAAATCATTGATTTAACTAAGAATTTCTTCCCACTAAATGAACATTAAAGAACTCAACCCTGCTTTTAAAATGGTTGAGTCTGAAACAATGCATAACTTCTTATCTTTTTGCACCTTCATATACCTTATCAATGGAAAGAAACTTAATCTTGCTAATATTTTTCTATTATGCTTAAAAAACGAAAACATCAAAAAGCTCTACAAAAAAATTTTAGAAGTGGATAATGATTTTTATGCATTTAAAATGTTCTTTGAATTTGATCCAACCCTGTACAAGAGTAAATATATAATGAAATTTTTAAGTAAGGATAGATGTGAGAAATAATGCTGAAGTAAAACTAGAGTTGAAAAAATCTTCTAATAAAGAATATTTTGACAAAAAGCTGAATGCATTTTCAAAATTAACCAAAAGAAGCGGTATACTTGAAGACTTGAAGTGGAAGAAGTGTGCTTACAAACCATCAATGCTTAAGAAATTAAAGAAAAAGAATGCACACTTGAAGTGGAAGTTCTATTGATGTTAAGCGATTTCGAAAAATTTATTTACAATAAACATTTAAGCTGCACCAAGAGAGCACAAAATAAACCCTATACTCACCGTAAAGACTTCTCCAATGTCGACAATTCAACCGTTTTTTATCTCAAAAAGTTGAGCTTTTTTTTTAATAAATTTAAACAAATAGAAATAGATGATTTTTTTAGTGCTCCGTTCAAATTATATAAAGATGAAAATTATTTTGATTTAAAATATTACATCTCTCCAAAGGCAGTTAACACATATAACATATATAAAAAACAAAAAGAGACACAGGATCCCGATACTACTGAAACTCTCAAACACACACTTTCTTCATTAAAATTCATAAAAGATTACTGCATACTACATAACATACAAATAAAAGATTACTTAAACTTTGCTGAAGACAATAATACTTTGCCTGCATTTATAGGACATCTTCAAGCACACAGTATTAATTTTTACTCACTAATGGGGTTCAGCAATTTCATGAAGAGATTAACACAAAATTTTGAAACCCATAAATTTGTTCTCGGGAGCGTTCTCGACAATATAAATGAAATTTATGGTAATTTTGTGCGGTCAAAAAAATTAAAAGTTTTAGTAAGAGAAGGTATAAAGAAAATAGCTTGATATATTTTAAGCTTCATATATTATATTGGAATATGAACGACATCACCAAATCAATGTTTGAAAGTATTAAAACTGCATTAGTCCGTCAGGATAGTAATAACTCCTCTTTCCGGGATATTCTTAGAATGGAAGCCGACAAGACATATGTTGTGCGCTTGCTTCCCAATATTAAGGATCCCGCAAAAACGTTCTTTCACTTCTACCAACATGCATTCAATAGCTTTGCATCAGGTAAGTTTATGTCAGTTGTTTCACCTTCTTCCTTTGGTGAAAGAGATCCTATTTCCGAACTTAAATACAAACTACTACGCACAGGTTCAGAAGAAGATAAGAAGAAAGCAAGCTCTTTAGTATGGTCTGAGCGCTGGCTTGTCAATGCATATATTGTTGATGACCCTACTAATCCCGACAATAATGGCAAAGTTAAGATTGTTCAATTCGGCAAGCAATTGCATAAGATTATTATGCGCGCCATTGATGGTGATGATGCTGATGATCTGGGCGCAAAAGTCTTTTCATTAAAAGCAGATGGAGTTAACCTTAAGATTACTTGTGAAACACAAGGTGGGTATAAGACGTACACTTCTTCAAAGTTTTCGATGCCAAGAGCTATTGATGGTGTTACTGAAAAAAACGTTGATGAGATTCTCAACAGTATTCATGACCTTGAGAAAATAAATCCCGTTAGGTCATACGATGAGCTTAAGAAGATTCTCGACGAGCACTTCCTCTGTGTTGAATCAACTGATAATGATACGCATGAAGTAGTAACCAAGCCAGTTGAAAGACAGTCTGCGGTAGCAGCTACAGTTACTTCAAAACCATCAACAGCTGTTGATGATGACGAAGTGAAGAGACTGCTTGATGGTTTAGATGAATAAAACACCACAAGAAGAATATCAAGAAAAAGTAGATTTGCTTAAGTTTTTTGGAGCTGTAAAAGGCTCTTTAAACGAAATCAATACTAAAGTTATTGATGGTAGTAATCTACGATCTACAAATTTTGATATTCAAAAACTTGCTTTAGAACACGATAAAGTAACAGGTGCACCTGTTGCGGCAGCTGCTAGCCAACAGATACCACATCAACAATTGCTTAATACTGATTTAGCTCCACCACAATACCCTGTACTAGCTGCTGATCATTCTTCACAACAAGAAGACCCCAATCAACTGGTGCTACCTTTTGATAAAAAGTATGACCTAAATGATATTTTTTCAAAAATAGACGATGTTTATAGAAAAATAATAACTCTTGAAAATGAAGTATACAAATTAAGAGAGTTAGTTGAAAATAAAAAAAAAGAACTATAATATATCAAGATGGTTCTCAAGATTCATAACTTAAAAAACTTTAATAACGGTTTTTTAAACAATATATCTAAATTAACTGACAGTTGTATTTTAAAATTCGAGAAAAATGATGCATCATGCATTACGAGTAATAACGACAATACTGTTGTCTACTACAGTTCCACTAATCAAGATGATTCGTTTATAAGTGACAATCTTGTTACACTCAATATACCTGATGTAAAAAAGTTAATAAAAATATTTTCATGTATTGAAGAAAACAGCATTCAACTTAATATAGAAAATAATAATATATCTTTTGCAAACAACTATTTTAAATTCAAATACCATCTATTGGAGGATGGTATTGTTGTTGTACCAAAGATAAATGTCTCGAAGATATTTGCTTTGCAATTTAATACAATATTTAAAATTAGAAAGAATGAATTACAGAATATTCTCAAAGCTAGTACCATTGCATTAGATGTTACCAAGCTTTATCTTTATAGTGATGATAAAGGCATATTTTGTGATTTTACTGATAATAATAGACATAATGTTGACAGTATTGCGTTAAAGATTACAGATGCATTTGAAGGTGATAACATTAAGCAACCTGTCCCAATTAATTTTGAAATTGTAAGGTTGATATCTTCTTTAAAATCTAATGAACTAAACATAAGGTACAACAATAGTCTTGGTGTATTTCTTTTTGATCTTGAAGAATCTGGATACACCTGTAAGTATATTGTATCAGCACTTGTAAATTAAAATTATGAAATTAGCTAAAAATAAAATTCGTACAGCTGGCTATTTTATCAAAAGATTAAGAGATAACGGCTTCATTGTTCTGAAGATGTTCTTTAGATATGGCAAACACGATCCACGCCGCTGGACATTATTAGTGGACCCTAGTGGTGCATCTGTCTTTATTACTTGCTATGAGAATAAAGATTTTATGGATGAAATTATGTTTGAATTTAATGATGGTGGTGTTAAATTTCCTAAGAATTATAGCATCAAAACAGATTCCCTGGAGGTTATTATACAACATCTCATTACAAATGGTGTTTGCAATAACTACCCCAACAGTTTATACCTAAAGAAACCAATAAATATTATTAATGAAAAAGAGGAAAGATGATTCTAATCCGGACAATGATGATGAGAATATGAAAAAAAAGAAAGAAGATAATCTCAAGCAATCACAAGAATTGGATAAAATTCTCAAGTCTGCCCTTAATAATTATTTGATGTCGCAAGCATCAGAGGTTAAGAGCAAGACTCGCGATATTGATGCATTGAGAGCAACCATAGAAGAGTTTTTAAACAGCTATATTCTTTTAGGATATTCGCCTGTAGGCGAGCCAGTACATGTTATCTCAGCCCACACTCAGCAAGAAGCTGATTCTCTCTCTGCTTTACTAAATAAATTTCTATTGAATCAAAGTGATAGACCCGATAAAGATTTTCCTTTCTAAATTTAAAAACAATGATTGTTATTCTCGGTGCTGGATTTGTTGGTAAACATCTATATAATTTTTTACAAAATAAGTTTTTTAATATAAAGCTTGTAACTAAATCTGAAATAGATTATTCTGATGAAAAAGTTTTAACTGATTTTCTTGTTAGTTGTAAGCCACATTTTGTTATTAACTGCTCAGGCTATACTGGGTACCCCAACGTTGATGGGTGCGAAACAAATAAAGAAGATTGTTTATTTTATAATGTAAATGCGCCACTTAATGTATGTAATGTCTGTGCAAAACTTAATATTAAAGTCATACACATATCATCAGGCTGCATATATAGTGGTTATGAAAAATATTTTACAGAGGAAGATGTGCCTAATTTTGGCATTTTTAATAGCGAATCAAGCTTTTACTCCAAAACAAAACATTTCTTCGAAGTTGCATGTGCACCTTTTAAAGACAACACTGCTGTTTTACGTGTACGAATGCCTTTTGTGAATACAACAGATCGCAAAAATTATCTTTATAAATTATACAAATACAACAATCTTATTAATCTCAAGAACAGCGTAACATACCTTGAAGATTTAAATAGATTCATTTTTACACTATGTCAAGGTGATAATTTTAAAGGCGGTATATATAATGTAGTCAGCACAGAACCCATACTTGCTGCGGATGTTGTCTCTATTTTTAAAAGCAACGGAATTGAAAACCCTGAATGGTGTTATGTGGATTTAAGCGAACTTGATATCAAAGCTAATCGCTCAAACTGTCTTCTTTCTAATGAAAAAATAACTAAACTAGGTTTTACTTTTCCAAATGCTCATGATGCTATTGATAAGTGCATAAAAGATATCAAGCAACTCATTGTATGAATATTGTTAAACATGTTAAAAAACTATTTAAACGCTACAATCCCGGTTCTATACTTGCATATAAAAAGGGTCTGTATACAGGTAAGATGATTGCATTGATTTGCATCAATAAGGATGACAAGGCTTTTCTCTTGTTACCCGATATGCTGCCGTATAATATAGCAAATAGTGATTTTAGCTATCTGCTCGCTACAGATGAGCTTGAATATATTGAAGAGCTACCAAGCCATGTTTTTGACGTAATAAAAGCCCAGTATTTAAAAAACATCCATGCGGTGTAAATAATAGTATGAATAATAATAATAATCCTGGCAATTTTGTTAGGCCTGCAAAGATTATGTCGCCTATCAGCGGTCAATCTTGTACACCTAAGATTGTAGAGCGTATTGTCGGTGATAAGCTTCACGTAGAGGCGCATTGGTATGATCCTGCTAGCGGTGCTTTCATTCGTAAGGGTACTGTCGAAATCAGAGATCTACCCTCAAACTAATAATATTGTTTTTTTATAAACTTCATACATAATAAGTGTGTGATATTATTGCCCGAAGAGTTTGTTGTAACTAAGTTTTTACAATACGCAGGCTATGCCAAGTATAAGCGATTGGCTAATGTATATGAAGGTGGTTGTCCTATATGCAGAGAGGGCAAGAGTTGGGGTAGCAAGCGCAGATTATTTTATTTACCAAAAAAGAAGATAATTTGCTGTCATAATTGTGGTTGGTATAGTGCACCTTTAACATGGATCAAGAAAGTAAGCGGTTTAGATGATATTGAGATTATAAAAGAAGTTAAAGGGTTCGACCACATTATTGTTCAGGATTTAACTAAAGAGAGTGAACAACCAAAGAAGGAAGTTACTAGTAGCACTTTACCTGATAATTGTATTAATTTAAATGACCCTTCACAAATAAACTTTTTTAAAAATGAAAAGGTTGTTAAGCTTGCATTTGATTATCTCAAAGAAAGAAGACTTGATAAATGTATTAACCCACCACCAGCATTTTACGTTTCTCTAACTGATAAAGTACATAAGAATCGATTAGTTATTCCGTTTTTTTACAATAAAGAAATTATTTTTTATCAAACCCGTACACTACTGCAATCAGACAATAAAACTAAACCGAAATATCTTTCAAAAATTTCCGGTGAAAAGTCTCTTTTTAATATTGATAATGTAAAGGATGATTTAGATTATATTTTTATCTTTGAAGGTCCTATTGATTCTTGCTTTCTTAAGAATGGTGTTGGTGTTACTGGTATTCAAGAGCGAAGCAAGCAAACGTTTAACGAACTACAAAAGAAACAACTTGATCAATACAAGTTTCATAAACAAATTTTTATATTAGATTCACAATGGCAAGATGAAGCCAGTTTAAGAAAAACAAAAATTCTATTACAACAAAATGAAAAAGTGTTTTTATGGCCCGAAATGCTGGGTAAAAAATTTAAAGATTTTAATGATATTTGTATTAACACGAAACGAGATTTCATTAAACCAGAGATCATCTTGAACCACACTTTTGAAGGTGTTAAGGGTTTGGTACAATTAAGCAAAATTAAGCGTTATCGTTAGAACCAGCAATCAAGTAACCTTTGAATGACTCCGCGAGTGAGCTTAAATCAACAGCAACACGCGCAATTTTCTTTGTTTCACTACGCGCAATTTTTTCAAATAAAGAATCGCAATTAGCGCTATGCAATTTTGTTTGAATAGAGTCAGCATTGACACCGTTGAGATAATTAATAAACTCATCAATCCTACCAATCCATGATTCCAATTCTACTAATTGCTGTGTTTGTGATTGCTTTTTAGCTTGCGATACTGTATCACTACCAGGCGTTGCACCTAATTCCTTTACATCTGTTGTCTGAAGCTGTTGATTTGCAGCTTCTTGATCTGTTGTTGGTTGTACCTCGTCTGCTTCAAATAAGGAAATAAATCTATCAGAAAAACTTTTCATATTCATAATTACATTAAATATTTATATGATCTCGTTCAAAAAAATGTGTGAAGATTCACAAATGTATTCTGGGGATAGATATGTAGCAGGTATAGCCTCAAGAGATCTCAAGTCAAATCCTGTTAGTTTAGCGGATTTATATGGTAGACAAGAGCAATACCCCAACAAGCAAAATGTTGCACGTGTTACTCCTTCTGAATTAACAAATATTATAGATCAACTTGGTCAATTATATTTGGTATGTGAAAACTTGTTTGCAAAGTATAATCTTGCGTTGAACAACCCTACAATAAAGAACAAGGCGCTTTTAAAATTAGCATTACTTATTGTTCGGAAGATGTATGCCGCAACTAAAAAATTGGCAGTAATAACAAGAAAAATAGTTGACAGTTAAGATATTTCCGTTATAATAAGTTTGTGAGTAATATAATAAAAAGCGTTACAACAACGTTTGTAATTAGTACTGCAATTACGCTGCTACTTCTTCCTGTGCAGCCTCATTATGTTATTGTCTTCATATTGGCTACTATAATACAGTTTGTTATCTTTTATATTATAGGTACCATTATGGAGTATATTGGTGAAATTAAATTAAAAGAAATTAACGCTTTTAGATTATCAGAGCTTTCGAAACAAAGCATACAAGTAGAATGCCCTTGCTTTAAGAAAGTAAAAGAATTCGTACCAATAAATTTAAATGCAAAAAATACTTATAAGTGCAGTGAATGTGATAAAACAAATACTGTTTTAATTACATATGAAACTGCACATACAACAGATCCTATTGTATAATGGAATTTAAAGAAGTACCATCCACATCAATTAATGCACCATTGCCTGTAATAATGGACTTCGATAAATTAAGACCCTTTGTAGAAAACTTTTTTAATAAAAAAGATATTAACAACGGAATCATCTTGAGTTACCCGTCTACTACTGTAGGTGAGTTTATCGATATTCTCTTTCTTCTCTTAAAAGAAATAACAATTAAAGATGCCGCGACAGATAATGAACTATTCAAAGCACAATCTATTCTCAAAGCTATCTATAAGGATAATAATAACTTAGAAAAACTATTGACTATGTTATTAGGTTCCATTATAAAAATATGTAATGAATACAAAAAGAACAATACAAGTACAGACAAAAGTAAAAACTGAAGAACTATCAATTGAGTGCACTGCACGGTGGCTTGCACTCATGGAAGCTATTTATATTGTAGGTAAAAAAGCTGATGATATGGGCATTAATATTGATAAGAATGTTTCATGGATCAAGCCTATTAGTTTTCAGAAATACATGGATGAAAGATTGCCTTCAATGATTCATGAAATCGAAATGGATTTGGGTATCTTCAAGGGTGGTCTGGAGCGTAGTGATAAGCTTGATGCAGAAATTGTAGAAGAAGAAATTGAAAGTAGAGGGTGAAGAAGCTTATTCGTAATCACCGTATACACTAGTATTATTTGTACCATCAAAAACAGTTGTCTTGGATAACACATTAACATCAAATGGATAGTTTTTATCAGCACCGGTGGCACTGTTATCTTTAGCATCATCAAATACTTGTGTGTTACCTTTTTCAGCTGTAAGGCCTGGCTCGAAGCTTGTTTCATATCTCTTGGCTTTCAATAGCCAAACATAGTGACCTAATAGCGGGTTAATTTTGTTAATGTCTTGATCTAAACGTTCAGAAATTTCAAACATCTTCCCATCCCGTTCGCCTGGTCTGTCTGAACCGTATTCAGTTAGTTTGAATACATCACCAGATTTTGGCTCAATACTGTAGCCGTAAAATAATGCAGACAATGAAGGTGTGTGGTAAGCTTCATAAAAGGAACTTATATGAATATACATTGTTATATCATCTTCTGACTGAAAGCCATACTTGCTAAGAAGCAGTGAATTTTCATTCAAATCAATATAGGCAATAAAGCTAATAGGTATACCATATTCAGATAAAGGCTGTTCACCATAAAAATTATCACTTGATAGATTTGGATTATACGTATTAATAAAATAAGTTACTTTAGTTCCATAAAGGTTAATTTGTTCTCTAAAGACATTAGATACCATATTACGTTCACATTGATTATTCTCTTTGTCCATGAACCGAAAACATGTATTCTCAGTTGTGTTTGAGGGAAGAGGATAATACCTTACATCAGGATTACCTGTATATCTATCAATACTCATATTACCTTTTCATTATATATCGATTTGTCTGTTTATCGAAATATACACTAATTCCTGTGTTTCCAAGTTTCTTAACTTCTCCAGGCAAAATAATACCAATGTTATATCTTTGTTTAATTTTTTGTAATTCAGAAGGTGACAGTATTTTTGTTCCAGTCTTACCTTTACGCAAGTCATCTAACTTGGAAAAAGATCCCATGTCAGGCTGATGCATGTCAGGCACAAACTCTCTATGTTTTCTATTAATACCTGCACGTCCAATTGCATGTTGATGACGTTTCTTTGTGCCTATCTTCATGCCCACAATTTTATCTACGCTTCTTTTATTTGATTTTTTGAAATAATCCTTGAACGTCATATAGTTATTTAATCAAAAAAAAGCCCCTCTTACGAGGGGCTTAAAAATTTATTTTTTTAATCTATTTTTTAGAGATTGAATGCTGATTTACCAGCAACGATCTTTGAATTAACAACGTTTGACTTGCCTTTTACTGGGGTAGCAGCACCACCACTAACACCGCCGCCTACTAGTGCATGGCCTTTATCGCCATCGTTACCAACTTTGTCAGTGTATTTACCGTCACCACCTTTGCCAGCTTTCTTGCCAGCTGTTGATACGTCACTTGGTACTACTTGTGATCCTGATGAAACCTTGTTCAAGCCTTTGTTAAGTTTATCTGAATCAACTAATGCGTGGCCGATATCTTCGGCATCAACTGCTTCACCAGCAACTTCTTTTTCGTCTTCTTTCTTATCTTCTTGCTGCTCTTGACCCATTTCCATATTATCTTCTGCAGCATCTTTTTCATCACCACCCTCTTCGGCAGGGCATTTTTCATGGGCGAGTTGAAGAAGCTCTAATGCCTTTGCTATAAGTTCTTTTGAGTTCATCTCGGCTTCGGATTTTTCACTCTCATCACCTGTATCGATATCGAGCTCTTGTGCGTCGAGAGTCTCAAGATCTTGTGGTTGACCTTCACCACCCATTACATCTTCATAAAGTTTGTCAAAAATAGATTTATTGTTCATAAAATTATTTATATTCTCTTTTACTTTTTTTTGCACATTATTTGAAAATTTTTCTGGCTCAAAGTGATTATCCTTACCTTTGTTAATCTTAGGATCAACAATATTCTTCTTAAAACCATCAGCATTCTCGGGGCCGGAGTCTTTATGAAAGAAAGGTTGCTCTGGCTGGCCATCGTCTTTGAGTGGTTCTTTAATGTTTACTGTAGGAATTGCTGGAAGTGGCTTGCCTGGCTTGGTACCAAATTTTGCCTTGAGGTCAGACATTTTTGCAGACTCATAGAGAGCTGATAAATCTAATAGATCGCGAACTTTATTCATATAAGTATTTATGCAATGCGTGACAAAGAAAACAAATTTTATTTAGGTAACAAGAATTTACCCACGCCAGAGACAAGGTTCGAATGGACATCTGAGATGTTGTCTGAGCTTAAGAAATGTAGCAAGAACATCTTGCATTTTGCAGAAAATTATTTTTATATTGTTAATTTGGATAGAGGTAAAGAAAAAATCAAATTACATAATTATCAAAAAAGAATTTTAAGATCTCTGCGTGACAATCGATTTGTTTGTTTTTTATCATCCAGACAAAGTGGCAAAACTACATTAATGACAATATATGCACTGTGGGTATCGTGCTTCTTCGAAGATCAGCGTATTCTCATAGTAGCTAATAAAGAACAAACCGCCATCAATATATTTAAACGTGTGCGATTAGCATACGAACAACTTCCAAATTATTTAAAACCTGGCGCCATTGAATATGGTAAAACTTCCATGGTGCTAGGCAATGGTAGTAGCATAGGCATATCCACAACCTCATCTGATGCAGGCAGAGGCGATAGCTGCAACGTTCTTATTTTGGATGAGTTAGCATTTATTGATGATGGCATGGTTCAAGATTTCTGGAAATCAGTCTACCCAATTATTTCATCATCTAAAAAATCAAAAATATTTGTTGCAAGCACTCCCAACGGCACTGGAAATCTTTTTCATGAATTATATTCTGGTGCTATTGAAAACACAAATGGGTGGAAAGCAGAAAGAGTTGATTGGTGGGAAGTACCAGGTCGTGACGAAGAGTGGAAAGATAAAACAATTCGTTCTTTGGGTAGCAGAGAATATTTTGATCAAGAATTTGGTAATGTATTCTTACAATCTGGCGAAAGTTCATTATCAGAAAAACTTTTTGAAGAATTAAAAGGCTTGTGCAAAGATCCAGAATTTGTTTTTGAAAATGGCAAGTATAGAGTTTGGGAAGAACCAGACGAAAAAAATATTTATGTAGTAGGGGTGGACGTTGCGGAAGGTGTAAATAGCAATTATAGTGTTGTGCAGGTACTTGATATTACCAATTTAAAGGAAATTAAACAAGTTGCAGTTTACGGAGATAATAACATTACTCCGTTTAATTTTATCTCTAAACTTTTGGAAATTTTAAAACAATGGGGCTCACCACCAGTTTTAATTGAAAGAAATAATTGTGGTGCACAAGTAGTTGATCAATTAAAGCTAACACACAATTATGAAAACATAGTTTCGTACTCACCAAAAATTAATGGGCAGGAATATGCAAAGCGAGCAGGTGTCGTTGCTCATACAAATACAAAGTATAAGGGTGTAACAAATATGCGTTATTGGCTTAATGAATTGAAAGTTGTTAAGCTTTTTGATCGTGATACAGTTTTAGAATTAAAAAACTTTGTGCGATACCCAAACGGTACATGGGCAGCTCGTCAAGGAAATCATAATGATGATAGAGTAATGTCTCTTGTATGGGCTTTAATGATTCTTGAAAATGAAGTTTGTGAAAAGTATTTTGATATTTTAGAGTTTGATGCAAACCGTAAACCTCTCCTTTTAAAACTGTTTGACTATGGCATAAGGAGCTTCATGAAACCATCATCTTACTTAAATAATGAAAAGAGATATGATGGAAACAATAGCAGCATGCCTATTATTATGTCAAATAATAGCGATGATATGTTCGAAATTGATGATCTTAAATCGCAGGGCTGGAGATTACTAAATGGCAACTGATTATACACAATCTCCTTTTAATAAACAACGCAAAGATAAATTTCTTTTTGTAATGTCTTTGCCTGAAGCATTGAGAGACATCAATAAAAAAATTACCCGATCAACCACCTCTATTCAGTTTGATTCAATTTCTTTTTCTGTTTATGGAGTGGTTGTACCGAGCATATCGATAAATGAAATAGCCACAAGATATGCTGGTCAAACTCTGCATGTATCTTCAGAATCACGCCCTCCATATACAAATGTCACTGTTAACTTTACTATAGACAACTATTTCAATAACTATTGGGCAATATACAGCTGGCTAGATTTAATTAACAATCAAAAATACAATGATCTTGATAATAGAGATTTGGTCAACAGTACCACATCAGAAGTATACAAATCCACCTTTACACTTTATGGATTAGATGAATATGACAATAAAATAATACAATTTGATTTTACCAAGGCATTTCCCACATCTCTAGGTGAAATAAACTATAGCTATAGGGACGCTGCACAAATAGATACTTCTTTTGAATTTGCTTTTGATCAGCTTATAACAAAATTGATAGCCCCCTCTGAGACACAACCAACAACTACAACTAATTTATAAAAAGCAAAGAATTTTGTGACGAAAAGATATAAATAATTTTAGTATGGCAAGAACAATCCAAAGTCCCGGTGTACAAGTAAACGAATTTGACCTTTCATTAAGAGCAGCAACCAACGATACAACTAATGTATTAGTTGCAGGTTTTGCTTCACAAGGTCCAACCTACGAGCCAATCGTAGTTTCAACACTTTCTGAATTTGAAGAAATCTTCGGTCAACCTACAAATGGTGCAGAGAGATACTTTTACCACACTGCAAAGGCAGTATTAGCAAGCCCTGCTACAGTTTATGCAAGTAGAATTGCTTATGGCCCTAATCTCGGCGACGGTTATGGTTCAAAATATACTGCATTAGTATACCCAGTTCGTGGTAAAATTGCAGGTAATGGTGATATACAAACAAATTTACAAATTATTAGCGGCAATGGTGACATGTATGTTTTAGGCAAACCAAATTTGGTTGAGCTCACCGATACAGATTATGAAAATGTTTTAAATGGCAGCGCATTCGAATGGTCTGCAAGTTCCGACACGAGCAACGGAATTATTACTTCACTAACTGATTTTGGCAAAGCCGGGCTAATTATTTTAAACAAGCAAAAATACACCACCAATTCAAACTTTGAAGGGTACTATATTGGCTTGATTGATAACACCACAGTTAACCCGCAAGTTGATTACCGCGGTATCAACCAAGCTTATACTGTTAGCTTGACTGGCAGCAGAAGCGGGGGGAATTTAGCAGGATACACAGAACTCCTGCCATCAAGACTTAATTTTGCATTGAGTGCAGCATTTACAGGTATCGACGGTTCTGTATCACAAGATATGGAATTTACAACATTCAATATTGGTACAACTGCATATAGAGATTGCTTGAATCTTGGTGTATTTAGATTGCGTCAAACAGTATTCTCACCAAGTGTATTAACGCTAAGCAAAGTTTTAGCTGAACCCTATACAGGATCAATCAATTACTACCGTCAGCAATATCCTCAAAATGGCGGATCACCTGAAAGCTTCTTTATAGGTGATACTGAGGATAGATCTGCTTCAATTCAAGTTTTAGTTAATCCTTTTATTTCCAAGAGGGATTCAAGCACAAACAATTCTACTGAAGCAGGTGATCCAAAGGTTGCTATTCGTGTTCTTAGTGAGGGTCTCCTTTATGCTTCTCAGTTAGATAGTGCCTTTACTGGTATCACACCTGAGCATGTTGCTTCATTTATAGGCAGTGGCGGCGGTATTGGTAGTGCCGGTGCATTATTCCCGCTTGGTTCATACACACTAGACAATCCTTACACGAAGAACATTGGCAATGTACCAGGCAAAGTTAATAAACTTCTACAGAAACTTGAAAATTATGATGTTTACCCGTTAACTTTGACAGTTGAAGGTGGTCTTGGAACAATTTACGCAAGCGCTTCAGCTAATAATGACATCTTCGATGACTACAAATACATAACTGGTTATGATGGCTTATCATCATCTGCTGGAATTACTGGTAATGCAAAAGCTTTAAGAGATGCATATGCAAGCGTATTTGAAGAATTTAGAGTGTTTGCACAAGATGCACGCAAAGATCATATGTTTATTGCTGATGCACCTCTACCAATCTTTATACAAGGCAGAAACACCAAGACAATCGATAGAAATGATACAAACTTCACATCCAACATTTACTGGCCATTACGCAATGTATATGATGCAATCAATACAAGCTATGCTTGTGTGTATGCAAACTGTGCACGTGTTAATGATTCTGCTTCTAGTTCACAAGTCTGGGTACCATTCTCAGGTTTTGCAGCAAACTTAATGGCAAGAACTGATACAAATTTCCAACCATGGTTTGCTCCAGCTGGATTTAACCGCGGCAATGTTTCAGGTGTAGTTGATATTGCATTGTACCCCAAGCAAAAGCAACGCGACCAACTATACAAGATTAGTGTTAATCCAGTTGCATTCTTCCCAGCCGAAGGGTTTGTAGTGTATGGTCAAAAGACATTGCAACGGCAGCCAAGCGCATTTGATCGCATCAATGTGCGTAGATTGTTCATCAATCTTGAAACACTGGTACGCAACACGGTTAAGAGCTTCATATTTGAACCCAACACTCTCTTTACTCGTACACAAGTAATCAACACAATTACACCATTCTTTGAAAATGCAAAGAATACACAAGGTGTGTACGATTACTTGATCATTTGCGATGAAAAAAATAATACACCTTCAGTAATTGATGACAATACACTTGTTGTTGACATTTACATGAAGCCAACAAGAACAGCAGAGTATATCTTGGTGAACTTCTACGCAACAAGAACAAGCCAAGATTTTAACGAAATAATCGCATAACGAATAAATAATTTTATGGCAGACGTAAATCAACTCATATCAGACTTTTATAGAGTCGCGCAAGAAAGAGATTTCGCACGCGATTTTCAATTCAGAGTACTCTCAATTAATGCAGGTGATTCTGGAGTAACATTTGATAATAATGATCTTGTATACATTCGCACCGCAACATTGCCTGAGAGAGCAATTACTAATAAACAAGTACCTTACATGGGTCTTAATTTCAACGTTCCAGGTAATGCCACATATCCTAATAGCGAAGCATATCAAGTAGAATTTTATGCTGATGCACAATCACAGCTTCGTCAAAAATTTGAAGATTGGTCAAGAAGCACATTTGATGATGCCAACAGCACAGGCAATTATTTTACACCAAAACAGAATTCTACAATTGATTTAGTACAATTGGACTCAAAACTTGTTAAAGTTGCACAATATCAACTAGTTGGTGTATCAGTTCGTAATGTTGGGCCTCTTACCTATAATATTGCTGATGGCACCGGTGAAATTTTAAGATTTACTGCCACATTAGCGTATCATTATTGGAAGAGAGTATCGTAATTTCCTTAATAGTTCATTAAATATTTTTAGTGAACAACCCTATAACCGACGCCGCGCGCGGCTTAGTACAAAATGCACAAGGATTAATTACTGGACAAAATCCGTTATTTGCACCACAAGTTACAAATTTATTTGGATTTAATATTCCTGGTGTGCCTTTAATTGGAGTTCGCGATTATTTTCTTACACAAATGGAATCGTGGTCGACGTCGATTCCATTGCGCACACAGTGGGTTATTTTAATTGACCGTTATCCACCTGCGCTTAATACAAGAATTATTCAAGGTTTAGAGATTATCGGTGGTGATAAAAAGGGATATGATATTAATCCTGCGTTAAATATTTTAAAAAGCTACCCATTGCAAAGAATTATAGGTTGTTTGTTTGCATCATCTGTTTCTATACCCCCAGAAACACTTGATACAGATTTTGCTACTATTAAAAATAATAGAGGGTTTCTCGGAGGACCTGTAAGTTCCGAACGTCAAAAATACGGTTCATTTTTACGCATTGGATTTAGAGAAACAAATACATCATTTGTAGATGTTGTTATAAGACCTTGGATAATTTTAGCATCTCACATGGGGTTTTCAGCTCGCCCAGGAGATTTAGGTGGTAAACGAGATTATTATAATGTTAAAACTGATATCACTATTATGCAATATGCACAAACATATCAAAACATTTCTATGGTGCCGAGAAAGGTTTGGCAGTTTTACAATTGTGCACCCATAACATTAGATGCAGAAGAAGCAGTATATGACCCTAGCGGTGAAGTACTTGACATTTTTCAAACTAGTTGGATATTCTCTCATTACACCGTTACACCAAACTTGTATTTCCCTCTTGTCAACATAATTAAGCGTATAGAACAGGGTCAACTACCTATCATCTCTCCCATACAAAGTGGGTTTCAAGGCGGTTTTGGTAGTATCAATCCGTTCGGCTTGATATGATAGATAAATTTAAATTACAACTATATATTCCTAGTTTAGAAAGTAGAGCTTATTTCAATGAGCTTAAAAACTACCATCTTCTTAATATTTTAAAATTTACAACTAATAAAGATAGTAAAGGTCTTGCTGAATACTTTGAATATATTATTGAAGATTTAATACAAGATAAAAAATTATTTCTTAAATTAGATAGTTTTGATAAATTTATTATTTTATTGCAGTTTAAAGCAATTAATATAAACCCTGAATTAAAATTTAAAATAAATGTTGAAAACGAAAATAAAATACTTGCATATAACATTTTTCATGAAATACAGAGTTTAACAGAAGCTAAGTTAATTAAAGAAAAAGAACTTAAGATTGATGATAATTTTTATGTGTATCTCAGTATACCTTCAAAACTTTATATTGAAAACTTTGATGACATATTTTTTCATTGTATAAAGTTAGTTAAAATAGATGATCAAAACTTTAGCTTTGAATCGTTTAATGATGAAGAAAAAAATAAAATATTTGAAAGTATATCTGGAAATTTTTTAACCCAAATAATAGATTTTTTAAATGAGAGTAAGAAAAGTTGTGAAGATGTTAACTTTCTTAAAATTAATAATTATATAAAAGAACTTAACAGTTTAAAACTAAATTTCTTTAACAACTCCATGTTAGGTTTTTTGGAGCTGGTATATTCAGAAGATTTAAAAAATTTATTTGAATTAATATATGTACTGATCAATAAAGTTAAGCTTGGCATAACAGAATTTTATGACTTAGTTCCCTCTGAATCGCTTTTATTATATTCTCTTTATGCCAAGGATGTTAAGAGTCAAAATGAAGAGATGGAAAAATCGACTAAAAAATCTAGTATGCCGTTGCAAACACAGCCTTAACCTTTAAATAATTGTAATGAGTTCAGATCTATTGCTTCAAAAGCTTAAAGAAATTAACGGTAAAGGCATTGATGTGTATATACCTTCTTTAGATAAAGAAGTGCCATTTAAACCACTTAACATAAGACAACAAAAAGAAATAATCAAAGCCTCTTTTGATAAGAATATACCCGGCATTTCTTTTAATAATATTCTTAATACTATAATTAAAGAAAATTGCCAAGAGCAAAATATTGAATTGCTTGTTACAGACAGACCATCAATAGCTATTGCACTACGTAAAAATATTTTTGGCACAATAATTAAGAACGCTGTTAAATCAGACACTCTCAACGAAGAGAGCATTGAATTCGACCTGGAGCAAGTAATTCAAACAAAGTTTAAACTCGATATTAAATTAACAAAAGTAGTAAAATCTGAAGGGCTAGAAGTTCAATTAAGAATACCTACCCTTGCTGCAGACAGTAGAGTCAATAAAGAAAGTCAAAAAGTACTTTCTCATTTAGTTGAGCAAAATAATTCTATAAAAGATCTTATTAGTGAGCTGTTTGTGTATGAGCTTGTTAAGTTTATTGATTTCGTTGAAGTGCTTGATGTAGGAAAAGCTGTTTTTACAGAAATTAGTGTAGTAGATCAGATCAAGCTTGTGGAAAGCCTAACTGCAGAGGTTAATAAGAATATAATGGAGTATATTGAAGAAGTAAGAAAATTTGAAAAGAAATACCTCTCCTTTACAAAAAATAACAAAGAATACAATATCAATTTAGACGCATCATTCTTTAGTAACGAATAAGTATTGTTATACTTATGGCGGATAATATTGATGTTGCTCAAGTGGTAGGAGATCTAGTCACTGCACTAGACAATATGAATATCAAGCTTGATAAAATGCAAGCAGATTCATTTTATATAGATGAATTTAAGAAGAGCAAGAATGCAAAGTTTAAGACGTTTGCTGATTTAATTAAGAAAGAATTCAAAGACTACCTCAATAATATGCTGAGCTCTGCTGGTGGCATTGCGACTTCCAAGACAGGCAAGCAAGAGGGACAAGCTTCAGATTTAGTTGAAGCTGGTGCAGAGAAGATAGGCGGTCCCATTTCAAAAGTAAGAGTTGAAGAAATAAATCCCGCAGTCTTTAAAATGCTTCGTGATCTTCTCAGAGACGCATTCAAGCAAAAAGAAGAAAAAGAAGAAATAAAAAAGAAGTCAGGCTTTGGTTGGGTTTTTGGTTTGCTAGCTTTACTTGGCGGTGTCATAGCGGGTGTTATTGAATGGATTCGTGAGCGATTTCTAATGATCAAATCAATGCTCAAAGGACTCAAAATATTTGAATGGATAGCGGATGGGTTTAGATTTTTAAGGTCCAGAATATTTGCAGCTGCAGAGTTCATTTACAAACAGCTCAAAGAAACCAAGTTGTTTAAATCACTTGAACGAATTTGGGAAGGCATCATTGCAGCCATCCGTGAGTCTAGTTTTGTTAAAAAGCTTAGAGCTTTTTTTAGTGAAGAGTCGTTTGTTGGCAGACTGTTTAAAAACATGGGTGCTTTCTTCAAAGGTGAAGGACGCGCAGGTGGTGTTGTGCGTTCCATTGGCAGAGTTTTTGAAATTATGAAGAATGCCTTGCGTGGTGTGGGTGGTGTAATAAAAAGTCTCATAGGTGCAGTCAAGGGAGCAGGTGCATTTGTTATGAATCTTATCAAGCGCTCTCCAATGTTTGCCATAGGCAAGACCATAGGCAGATTACTTGGTCCGTTATTTATTGTGTTTGAACTTATTACCAACACAATTGACAGCATCAAGCAACAAGGGTTTACTTTCAAAGCAGTACTTGATGGTGTGCTGGGTGGATTGCTCAGTTTTTTTACATTGGGAATACTAAACTTTGAGAACATTAAAAAGCTCACTGATCAAATATCTGCGGCTTTTCAGGAAGGCAATTTTGTAGAAGGCATATTGCGAATACTTCTAGGAATTCCTGATTTGTTATTCCAGGGCATAGGAAAAATAGCCACATGGATATCTGGTTTTTTTGGTGATGATATAAAGAAGAAAGTAGAAAATTTCTTTAACGTTTCTCTTACTGACAAGGTGCTACTAGTGATTAAAGATGTGATGAATATTCTGTTGTGGCCTATTAATAAAACGTTAGAAATTCTCAAGAATGTGTTCAACATTGATGTGGTGAAATGGTTAAGAGAGCATGTACCAGCCCCGTTGCTAGGTATCTTTGATAAAATAGTGAAGGGTGCAACTGATACAAAAGAAAGACCAGCACAGCCCATGGATCAAACAAAATTAGATCAAACCAACATTGCAAAAGAAGAACAAAAAGCTGGTAGCTGGTTTGATTGGTTTAATAAAAAAGATGAAGAGCAATCTACAGATATTGAAAAAATTGAAGATGAAAATTATACTGAAGACGACGAATATACAAAAACATCTGATCTACCCATAGTAACAACTAATAAAGCACCCGAATTAACAGCAAAAAAATTAGAACAAGAAAATATTTTTGATAGTGATAAAATTATTGAAGTATTGCAAGAACAGCTTGAAATTATGACACAAACTAAAAATTACTTAGAAAATCTCAAATCATCAAACAATGTTGCAACAAGTGTCAACAATCAAAGTGTTGTCAATATGAGTGGTAATACAGGTGTATCATCTTGGCGCCAAGGTGTTATTGCGAGATAATTGCTTGATTAAATAATATTATGGCCGCTTCTTATCTATGGCAGTTTTCGCAAGATCTTAACAAGCTAAAGACATATAAAAGCACACCACCCACTCTAATACCCGCCAATACCAAAGCTGTTAACTCAGAAAGTCCAAATTTTCTTAAATCTTCCTTTACAACACCATACAACGTTGACGTGGTTAACTCTTTCTACTGGACTATACAAAATCCAAAAACGCAATCCGGTCAATTGTATAGAAATGAAGTACCAAGAATAGAACTAGTTGAAAAAAGAATTAAAATTAATGCGATTGTTAATCAAGCTTTTTACTCAGTTGCAACTGGTGTATCAAAGACTGGTGATGTTTCTAATGAAGTGGGGCAATTTTTTACGGATCAAGCTTCAAAAATTAGCGGAACAGGCGGAAGTTTATTAGGCGGACTCGGATCAAGTATTACAAACGCTGTAGATTATTTGAAAAGTGGTGTTGATAAATTAACATCAAAGGTTGGCTTGTCAAATGATTTTAATGGTGTGTTAGCCCCGTATGATGGGTTATATCTTACTGAAAATACAGGCTGGAAATACAATATACCATATTTTGAAAACTTAAATAATGAAGTTGGCAACGTATTTGGTGATTTAGATAATAGTGCTTTTGCCGAACTTGCACAAGGCATTGGCGCATTTGTAAAAGCAGGTACTGACTTTATTAATATTAAAGAGCCTGGTACATATATAGAAAGAACAAAAATGTTTCAATTTGCCGACGGTGGAGATGATATTACTTTTGAGTTTCCTCTAATTAATACTGGCAACGCTACTTTTATCGATGTTGTTAGAAACTGGCAATTGATATTCTTGCTTATATATCAAAACAGACCACAAAGAATTTCAAGAGACATTATTGAACCATGTGTGATGTACGAAGCATTGATACCAGGAATTAAATACACTCCATTTTCATATATAAAAAAATTAAGTGTAGAGTTTATGGGTGCAAGAAGAACAATGTCGTTGCCCATACCTCAACTAGGCGTCGCAGGCCAATCACTCTCAAATACAGAAAGTTTTGAGACTATTATTCCCGATGCATATAAAGTTTCAATTACACTTACAAGCTTAGTTGCTGAGACCAGAAATTTTCTTTATTCAATGTTATACGAGAAAAAAAATCTTGTTTCAGCTTCGACACGCTCTGGTTCAGTTGCAGGTATTTTGAATTTTTCAGACCCTACAAGAAACGCTCTGCTTGCAAATGGTGGATCCAATCTTCTTGCAGGGGCTACTAATAGCTCAAATGAAATACTACCAAATTTAGGAATCAATAATACAACTGTATGAACCCAGATCAACAAGGACAATTTCAAAATTCTATAAATGGTTTGCCTGCACTCCTACCAACTAGATATGAGAACATATTCAAAATGTATAAGACTGATTATAATCAATATTATTATAATATTTTAAATACAGTACAGTTTCCAGAAAATTTAAATCCTTCAGTTTATTATGAAATTACAGTATCTTCAAAAATGCCTTGGACAATGATAAGTTTTAATGAATATGAAACCATGGACTTGTGGTGGCTAATATGTATAACAAATAAAATAGATAACCCGCTTGACTTTGCAGCTGTTGGCCAAATATTAAAAATAATAAGGAAAGAGTTTTTAAAGTTTATTTTAGACGAAATCAGAATAAAAATATAAAATGGGCACATTCAATACAGCGCTACCATCTCCTAATACGGATAATATATACAGGCTCGGTGATAACACTGAATATTATTATGATTTAATACTATATAATGCAAACGAAGAGTTTGTAAGATTGAAGACACAGGGTGTGAAGGAATTAATAATAAATGATAACCTTTTAGATTTTTACCATAAAGGCACACTTACTTTTAGAAATGATATAGATGCTATAGAAAAAATTACAACTGAACCCAACGGCACATCACAAAATAGCTTTGGTACTAATTTTGCGCCATCTAAAGGTGGTCAAAATACTCTTCTGCCATTTGCATTTAGAGGTGATTGCCGTGATTATCTTATTGTGGATATATGCCCGAAACTGAATGATCAAATAAACTATAATTATGGTGAACAACTCAACAAACTATGGCGACTCAAATTCGTTTTTGCCATTTATGATATTGAAGATATTACCGGTCAAACAATAGATGAAAAATATAAAAAATTGCACTTCTGGGATTATAGCTATCAAATAATGACAGAAAAAAATCTCGATTTTTCTACCGCTACGTTTACTAAAGCTGAAGATAAAGTTAATCTAGATGATAGTGAACGAACAATGAAAACAGGCGCTGCATTGAAAGAAATAATTAACGCAACATTTCCTTCTCGAGAAGGATTTACAATTAAATTTGGTGAATTTGACGAAGGTAGTACAGATATTTTTTATTCTTCACCTATTGCATCCAAAGCTTTATATGACTACCAATATATAGATTCTTTTCATGTAAGTAGCCCTAGCAATAATTATGATTTTTCTCTTTTACGCAAAGAGAGATTTACAAACGAATGGACGTACAAATCATTAAAAAATTATTTTGATAATGCATACGAAAAAAAAGTTACGAATAATCTCGATGGTGGTGGTCCCTTGCATCTAGAAAAATTTCTTGTTGGTAGTTATAGTGATAGTAATAGTACAAATTATACAAATGTCTCAAGAACACCAGTAAGCTCAAAAAATAATGCTTATTTGCCTGATTATTCACAAATACAAAAGTATAGATTTTTTCCAACTGCAGGCAACGATGTACAAAATTTTATTACTTCAAATCAAGTTCATGCATATGATTCTACAGAAAAAGAATTTATTATAGATGTGCAAGAAAATGACTTTACAAGAATATTAGATATATTTGAAACAAACTATGTACGAGTATTTAAAGGCAACGCTACTGGTCCTTTTTCTACATTAACAAAAAATGAATACCGCAGAAACAATAGAAACTATAATACTGATTACAACGTTTCAACTTCTCGCGATCAAAGACTCTCTGCAGGACGAAATGAAGTGCTAAAAAAGGCACTTTTTTTAAATAATACCATTAATTTTACAGCCCCTGGATTAACCATGAGACAAGCTGGTAGATTTATTTCAATTGATAGAGATAGCTCTCAGCCTAGCAATAAATTCGATGATAAATTTCTTGGTACATATTTTGTTGTAGAAGTAAATCATGTATTTCGCGGTAATATATATGAAACAGAAATGACATGTGTTAAACCTTACATCTTTTCTGATCCTAAGAATGTGGAGGATGTCATATGAGCATTAAAACCATGTTACCACAATTATGCGATATTAATCTTGCATCATCAAAATTTATACTTGAGAAATATACTAACTATCTTGAATACTTAGGCGATTTTGTAGATCAAATAGAAACAGCTTTAAAATATAGAGACACTTTTTTTGATAATGACTCTGTAAAAAATAGAATTAAATTTTTTGATAACTTACAAAGTAAGTTTGAAACTTTTAGTGATGATTTTGTTGCGTATTGGTACGAAATATATAGAAGCAATCCCGATTTTATAAAATCTGAAGTTAATAACAATACACTCAAACTAGATAGTGATAGTATCGGGAAGTTTACTAATTCTACTTATATCATAGATGATAGTATTAGCCCTATTTCTGATTGGTCTATGAATAGCTCACCACCACCCTCGTATATACCTTATAACACACTGCAAAAGATTTCACCATGGACCAAACAAATGATTGAAAGAGCAAGCTTTAGGACTACTAATATGTATCGTAGTAATATTGTAATGGTGCAGCCACAGGACACCAGTCCTAGAAGAGCACACGGTACAAACCTTGTTACTGATGAACTATATTACACAAGAACAGTATCTGAAATTAAAAGAATAGCTGTAGAAAAAATTACAAAAAAATTTGAAAAAGAAATAAAAATATTATTACGTTATTGCAATATTAACGATAATGAGGCTTTAAACTATCAAGACACAAATCAAAATAAGAGTTATATCGGTCAATATACTTTTGAAATAGATGTAGAGCGTGTACGGTATCAAGTAGATGTATTATCAAACAGGATTAAATTTTTAAAGAGTAGAATATCTAACGAAGAAGTTTTATCATCAGAAAAAATTGCCACCGTTAATATTGAACAAAAATCAACATCTCAATTAGATAGAATTTATAAAAATAATTTACTCACTCGCTTGGATCAGCTTGTGCCACGTAATATTTATAAAACAGTTTCAGTCATCGAACAAACAAAAATAAAACCAGGGTCTGAAACGTTTGAGGAATTAAATGCAAATGTTGCAAATACAGGCAGCGCACAAACCACACCAAAGCAAAATATACCTACAACGTTCCAGCATTATCCGGATAACGTATCCTTACCAACTTATCAAGCACCACAGTGGGTAAACAATTTTTCACAGTGTTTAGGGGTCGGCTCGACTCTAGATATTTTTGAAGGAGCTGTAGACCCACTAACAAACTTTGCTAATGCTTCTTCTACTGATTTTGATCTTTTCGGTGCATTAAGCAAAATTAATCCTTTTGAAATTGATCTGACAGGATTTAATATTGAACCAGATGAATTACTACAGCAATTGCAACAAGCTCTAAATTCGTTTGATGTATCTTCAATATCTTTATTATTTGGTTCAAACTTTCCTGTACCATCGCTCACTCTTGGAGAACTCTTTGATAGTGGCGGCAAAGCTGGTGATCTCAAAGAAAGTGCACTCAAACAGGCACAAGATTCAGCCCTTGACACTATAAAAGATCAAACACTTAACTTGCTCAATAGTTTAGTTTGTGGCACCGCTCAGAATGTTCTGGCTGGTAGAGGTGGTGGTTTCGGTCCTTTCAATAGCTTGACAACCGGGTTCATTAGTTGAAATATCAATAACATTAGCTTCTTTTACAAGCTTCTTAAACATGTCCTCCCTTGTACCAACAAGCATGTCCTTAGCTTCACCAATAAGATCTTTTTTAATTTCGTGATCCATTTTTTTTAAATCTTTGAGTGTATTGCTTTTTTTATCCTGTACAATTATTTTATTTAAAGTTTCAATAGCACTTGATGTTGCGTTTAATAATTCAGCATATGCTGATAAATCTTTTGCGTCAGGTGCTGCGTTTAAATAAACATTTAAATTCTTTACTAAATCTAACCCTTCATTAATAACTGTGCTCGCGCTCTCAATAACATATTCTTCTAAATTGTTTTTTGTAGCAGCCTTACGAAATTCTTTCTTAACTTCAGTATTTTTTTCTTTTAAAGCATCTATTATGTTGTCAATATCATCACTATTATCAGCCATATGTAGTTATTTATCTTGATTTCTATAATTCTATATTATTATTAGTGTATGAAACTAGTTCTTGAATTTATTAAGACGCATGAAGACGCTGTTTTACCTACAAAAAACCATGTTAATGATACAGGATACGATGTTTACAGTATAGAGAGTGTTTGTATACCAGCGCGTGGATCCAATATTGTTCCGGTAGGTCTTCAGTTTGCATATATTCCTGAAGGTTATTGGGTAAGGGTAGAATCGCGCAGCGGGTTAGGATTTAAGCACGGTATAATGGCACACCCAGGTATCATTGACAATGGCTACCGCGGCGATGCAGGCATTAAGCTCTATAACTTAACTAAAAACGACTATACAGTTTCACGCGGCGATAGAATTGCACAGTTTGTTTTATACCCGTTAATTTCGAATATGGCAGTTGGTTTTGCTGAAGTAGCTACTCAATCAGATAGAGGCGATAAGGGGTTTGGAAGCTCTGGTAAATGAATTTTAATAATCTTTGGGTTGAAAAATATCGGCCTAAATCTTTATCTGATATTGTACTTGTTGAAGAGACCAGATCAATAGTCAACTCTTTTAAAGACAAAAAAGAGATACCCAATCTCCTCTTAATAGGCATTCAAGGCATCGGAAAAACATCTCTTGCTAAAATCATTGTTAATGACATCTTAGGGTGTCAATACCTTTATATTAATGCTAGTGATGAGAATGGCATTGATACCATACGAAACAAGGTTGTAAGCTTTTCAAAGACCAAGAGCTTTGATGGTGGTATCAAGGTTATAATACTAGATGAGGTAGATGGGATAAGTTTAGAAGCGCAAAAAGCGTTGAGAAATACAATGGAAGAGTATTCTTCAAATACACGCTTCATTTTAACTGGGAATTATAAACATAAGATTATACAAGCACTGCAGAGTCGTTGTCAAGAGTTAAATCTTATTCCCCCTCTAGAGGGTATTGCCAGACGAGTATTAACAATTTTAAGAAGTGAAAATATCAAGCTAGATGAAGCTCAAAAGAAAGACCTTGTTACTTTAATAAAAAAGCTGTATCCCGATTTTAGAAAAATAATTAACGAGATTCAAAAATTTAGCAGCTCTGGCTCTTTAACCATACCGCAACTATCAATTAACAACGATATTATTGTGAAGATAATTGGGTTTATCAAAGAAAAGAAAAGCAATAGTGCTAGAAAATACTGTATTGAAAATGAAGAAAAATTTCAAGGCGACTACACAACGCTATTACGTGAACTCTTTAATCTTACAAACGATATATTAGATTTTAATAATGAAAAAGCAAAAAAAGCTTTACTAGTTATTTCAGAGCATTTATACAGAAGCAGTTTTGTAGTTGATCAGGAGATTAACTTTTATAGCTGTATTATTTCCCTTGAAGGTTTAATAATTTAGGGTTTTGGTAAGTAACGGTGCACGTAGCTAGCCACTGATGATGATTTTTGGCCTTCAGCAGGAACAGAAGGTATCTTTATATTCCTATTAAGAAGCTTTCTATCACCTTTTATAAGCTTTCCTTTGCCATCGTCTGAAGTTACTGTATGCGCAATCTGTTGCTCGTCTTCAGGCTTTTCTTGTTCAGGTTTAATTTGTGTATTATCTTTTCTCTTTAGTGAATCTGGAATAGGTGGCAAGTCTGTACCATTATTATAAGGTTGCAAGAATTTTCCCGGAACTGTCAAGTACTCAACATATCTTCCAGGCGCAATTTCCTGAGCAATATCTACATCAAATTCACTGCCTGTAATCTCTGCATTACCACCACCTTGTGTAGTAGGTCTAACAGGCTTTACACCACCTACTCTTAATAGAAGATCTGATTCTGCCCAAGATTTTAACTTATTTTGATACTCTTCAGTCTGATCTTTAAAAAAGTCTGATTTAAAAACTTCCGGTTTAATATGTACCATGTAACCATATAAAAAACCACCACGCGTAAATTGCTGCAGATAAGACTCTAGCAAACCATTAAACTTTCTTTTCATTGTATATATTTATATCTTTAAAACTAATTTTGTAGATATAATTTGATACTAAATACTATATATGAGCATTAGGATAGAAAGCATTAAAGACACAACTAATGTAAATGATCTCAAGTATCAAGATTTAAAGCTAGATTTTGAATATACATTTACTCAGAATTCTCAATTTTTAAAGAAAAATGAAATTATAGATTTAAAAGTAGATTATGATCTAAATGCTATTAAAAATAGTATTAGAAACATGCTTTTAACTAATCGTGGTGAAAAACTGCTAAATCCTTACTTTGGTATGGGTTTAGCAAATTTTGTCTTTGATCAAGTTACACAATCAACCGCTAAAGCTATTGGTGATGCTATTTTGAGCAACATAACCACATTTGAGCCCAGAGTTCAATTAAACAAAGTAAATGTTATTGCAAACGAAGATGACAATAGCTACACAATTAATATAATTTTAAGTGTCCCTCAACTAAAAGCTGAATTAGTAAATCTAACAGGCTTATTAAATAATAGAGGATTTAATTTTGCCTAATCATGAGCTCTACAAATAACCAAGACGCCAACTTAACAATTAACCAGCAAGGATATGCTGCATTTGATGCAACGTCTTTAAAGCAGTTAATTATAGATAGACTTAATAACGGAACACTTTTTACAGATCAAAATTACGAAGGTAGCAATATTTCTGCAGTTATTGATATTGTATCATATGCGTATCATGTTTTACTTTTTTATCTCAACAGAACTGCATCAGAAAGTTTATTTAGTCAAGCAACACTTTACGAGAATATAAACAAAATTGTAAAGGAACTAAACTACAAGCCAATAGGTTATCAATCTGCTCTCTTAAGCTTTCAAGCTACTGCTTCACAAAATCTTGTAAAAGATACTTACACAATTAAAAGGTATTCATATTTTACTGTAAACGGTATTAATTATAGTTTTAATGGTGATGTTACTTTTGTTAAAAATACTAATACTGACGAAGCATTGACACTTTTTAGTGAAAATAATTTATTATATCAAGGCACGTACGTTGAATATCCTCTATATACCGCAATTGGTGACGATTTCGAATCACTAACCATAACTTATGTTGCAAATAATGAAAATCAAAAACTAGATCATTTCAATATTGATGTTTATGTAAGAGAAAAAACTACAGGCAAATATTACAAATACGCTGAAACATCATCATTATTTTTAAATGATTCAAATGCTCGTGTATTTGAAAAACGTTTTGATGAAAATGAAAGGTACGAAATTAAATTTGGCAATGGTATTACAGGCAGAAAATTAGAAGCAGGAGACGAGGTTGCAATTTATTTCTTACAAACTGATGGTTCAGAGGGGGAAATAGATATTGGTATTTTAAACGGTAATAAACTATTCCTGTATAATTCCAATAGATACAATACAATTCTCACCGATACAATATCTGAAAATTTATTATTATTACAGGACTCACAAACAAAATTTCTATCGTTCTCCAATACTGACCCATCTACAAGATATCAAGATAAAGAATCAACTGAACAAATTAAGTCAAATGCACCAAAAATTTATAACTCACAGTATAGACTGGTTACAGCAAGTGATTATCAAACGTTTATAAATAGAAATTTTGCTAATATTATAAGCTCTACAAGAGCAGTTAATAATTGGGACTATTTAAATGGGCATTTTAGATATTTTTATGATATACAGCTAAACAAACCTAATGACGATTCTCGTGTCTTGTTCAACCAAACTAGATTTGCCGATACCTGTGATTTTAATAATATTTATATATACGGAATACCAAGATTGGAAAAAATTACTTCTCTTACTCAAAGAACAAATTATTTAAATGCTGCACAAAAAGAGCTCTTACTTAATCAACTACAGAACTTCAAAACTCTTACTACCGAAATTATTATTACTGACCCTGTTTATGTTGCGGTTGATTTGGGGATAAGAAGAGCTGGGGAAATTCTTTCACCCGATTTGACAAATCAATGCAAACTTGTTATAACAAAGAACGTCTTATCACAAATTGACAACCAAACGATTAAAAATAATACATATAATATCATAAAAACATTCTTCGACTCAACAAATAACAGTTTAGGTATTTTATTTGACATTAACAAATTGACATCACAAATTTTTAATATAGCTGGTGTTCAAGATTTTTATATCGAAAGAACTGACGAGCAGGGCACATTTAGCGTGCCTGGCTTAAACTTTGTTATATATAACCCAGTATACCCTGACGGCGATACACAAATAGTCTCGCAAAACTATCAACTACCTTATTTCAAATATCCTTTTTTAAATAACCCGCTAGATTTTTTAAACAAAATAGAAGTACTTACAACAACGAATGCAAATACAAAAATTGAGTATTAAAAATGGCTTTAATTAATACAAATGAACTTTACATTAAAGTTTTCGATCATACTGGCGCCCCATCATTAAGCACATACGCATTACCACAAACACCATTATCATTTGTTGCAGATTACTCAATAGTAAAGCTCTTATCTACTGTATCGTTTGTTTCTCCGCTCACATCCTATACAAATACATTTTATATTCCTGATACAAATGATTACTCTAATATCAAGATAAGATGGGATTTTGGTGACGGTACTTATCAAATAAGTCCTACTGGGGTTCACGCATACAAATACCCAGGCTTTTACGAAGTAAGACTATATCTTATTAATGAAAATGGTGAAAGTTTTAAAAATAACTTTGTTGCAAATGTTAATGTGTATAATTTTTTAAAAGATGAATGGAGTTTTTCACCATATACAAATTTTATAGTAGATATACCTGCAGGCAGGCTTTCTGATAAAATTACAATCAATAGACAGAATAGCTGGCAAACTTACAATGTTTTATCTGGAACTGGCTATACGTTCAATCTTTACTCAAGCGGTGCTGGAACGTTCTATTATGATATAAAAAATTATTACAATGATAAATGGGCACATTTAAAAAAGTTCTTTAAATTTATTGAAAAGCAAACCATTAATAATGTTTTGCAAGATGTTATAGTGGATAAAGTTAAAACATCTAATAAGGAAATTTATGCAAAAAAAGTATCTAACAATGTAGTCATTTGCGATAAAGATGATAACGATGCATTTTTTGTAGGCACTACAGGAAGCGCAGATTTTTATTATACCGATGATAGCAATAAAAACAACACCTCAACAAACGATCCCATATTCATCTTTGCAAATTTAGATACAAGTAAATTCTATGATAGCTTAGGTTTTATAGATCAAGTATATGAAAAATTAACACCATTAGAATTGAGTTATTTGAATACAATTCCTGCAGTATTACCCATCATCAAAACACGGTATAACCCTGCAGCAACTTTTACAATAACTTCAAACGGGTTAGATGGTGAAGGTGACGCAACAATTAACAGTTTTGCTTTAAATAAGACAAGTTTCGCCAATACTAAAATACCTTTTGTTTTAAAACTTAAAGATCAAGATAATTTTACAACAAAAAGTTACCCGTACCTATCTTCAACCAATATCAATCCTTTGACCTCATATTATTTTAAAATAAACTTATTAGATGAAAATAATACTGTAGTCCCTTCTGTATCTTTCTACAAAACAGATTTTGAAAAAGATATTTCTCAGTCTGGTGGATTTTACAGAGGTTATTTTGTATGTGACCAAGAAGTTCTAAACGTAAAACTTTCTGCTTCTGTTTTTATTGATGATATACCGAACTTTGAACAAGACACGGCATTTTTATTTTATTCGCAACCATATACACATTATATACCCAGAATTTTTTCCAACACACTTTTTAATACCATCCCCGGTCAACAGTTTGCCACAACAACTACAACATATGACTTTCTAGATACCATAGACAATAGAAGCATATTCACAATCACTCAAATTCCTTCTTCGAACAATACCGATAATGATTATTGCTTCTGGGCTGCAGATTCTGATTCAGATCGGTTATTAAAAATGAATTATAAAGGTGATATAATTGCAACAATAAATCTTTCTGCTGCTACTCTTAGCAACGGTGCCATTGTTGATTTGCGCAATATTTACGGCAGTGCTTCACCTTCTAGCATTGCATTGGACAGCAACAACAATGCTTTTGTAACACTATTCGATAGTGGTTCAGTTATTCGAATTAATAATATAACAAATCTAATTGATAGAATTGGAATTCCCCCAGTAAGCGCCATTACAACAAATACATTCTTAACATCATCAGATTATATAGATAATAAAGGTTGGGTTGGAGAGTTTACACTACTACCTTCAAGTGTTGATGTTGATAAAAACGGAGAAGTGTATGTTGTCTATACACACCCAAAGTTTACTGCACTCACAAGTTTTGATAATAATTTAAATTACATGAAAAAAATTTCAGGGTTCGATACAACCAGTTATGCGCAAAAAATAATTATTGATAGAAACAATAATATCTGGATAGCTACAACTAGTAATGATACCAGTTCCACTAGCAACGCAAACCTGTCTGGTAAAAATGACTTTATTTGGTTTGC
>Ga0181355_1000004_pt1 | contig 73213 bp, 106 predicted proteins | sample Fa13VDMM15DN_FD_130099 | JGI IMG/M metagenome (GOLD analysis project Ga0181355, IMG submission 130099) | Freshwater viral communities from Lake Michigan, USA - Fa13.VD.MM15.D.N | ecosystem: Environmental > Aquatic > Freshwater > Lake | place: USA: Michigan | collected 2013-09-23 | reverse complement strand
GTGGGCTATACTGTGAGTGGATCTGTGAGGGATGGATTCATTGCAGTTGTAACTGATGCTTGTGAACTGCATCCTGCAGGTGAAGTGGTCATGAGGGGGGTGAAGAAGCCAGGAGTCAATGTTTGGATTATGGGCTTCAATACCCTATATTGGCAGGAGCCTACTATTGCAGAGTGTTTAGCTGAGTCTAAATGGTATGCAGAGATGGAAGGAGCAAGCAAATGACTTACAGAGAGCTAGCTGAGCGCATCAATCAACTCAACGACTACCAGAAGGACTGCCATGTCACCTACAAGCATGATGATGAGTATTATGGTAAGCTGTACATGGACTTTGCTGATGTGAGGACTGAAGATCGATTGGATGGATGGCACCCTTACATGAAGCAATTTGATAAGGTAGAAGATCAGATGGATGATTTCAATTGGGTAGGGTCTCGATATCATTATTAAGTTGACGTTTACCCAACAATCACCTACAATATGTGTATGATGAAAAACCGAACAGTAACCAACGAGATCTATGATGAAGATGTGTGTGGTGGTGAATGGCGCCAGGTGACTGTGCCAGCCATTGGTGGTATCAAATGGCACAAGCGCGAGCAATTGGGTGATCAGAAGCAGTCTGCTTACTATGACCATTCCTTCTACAAGGTGCCCTTCTATGGCCCTTATGATCAAGGTCGTATCCACAAGGCACTCAGCAAGTTATATCCTGCTCGCTTCAACAAGTTCGGGGGATATACCACAGTATCTACAGTGGAACAGCTTGATGCAGAACATATCAAGGTAGAGATGTGCTACCACATAGGAGACTAACATATGACAAGTAAGCTAAGAGCATTCGAAGACACCGTATTATCCGTGCGAGAACCTAGGGAGCTTAAGGGATCGCTCATTTGTTCTATACAGGACAGTGATATACCCACTCTCGATAAACGTAAGCTCATCATAGCCATAGATAGGTGTAACACTATCAACGACTTACAGCGCTTGTTCTACAACGCTTTGCTCAAGTTCGAAGGCCAGGGAGTCATCTAATGGATAAGTTTATACAATTCTTATTGAACGTGTTAGCCAATATTATAGCACTGGCCCTGTATGGTGCAGTGACTTATTTCATATGGAAGGCCATTTGGTAGTTGCTTTAAACCCAACTTCCATTATACTAACGAATATGACATTACATGATGTAGCAGCAGCAGGTGAGGAGACCACAGCATATACCGTTGGCAGTGCCATTGGCAAGCTGCTTGGTCTGAAACGCATGATCGATCTTAACATGACCGATCACAGTAGTAACCCAGAAGGTATGCGTGGGATGATGCCCATGTTCTCAAAAGATGAGGTGTTGAATGAAGTTGAGACTGTGATCAACAAGCTCAATACCATCACATACCCTTATAAGATCTAAAGGAGAACCATGAGTGAAACAATTGAACAGACTAAACCCTATGACGCAGACCTGCATTGTAAGAAGATTGCTTGGATGGTTAAGAACAGTCCTGACTGGGACTATGAGAAGCAAACCCTTGAGGAGTATCTGGAGACCGTACCTGAGTATCCCACTGATGAACAAGTCAAAGACTTCAACCATCTGTACGTGGAACCTTTCGTGCCTTTTAAGAAAGAGAAGCCTTACCAAGGAGATCAAGTAAATGAAGCATCATAATCACTTCGATCAGAATGGAGACATCCGAGACATCTTTGCGGCTATGGCCATGCAGAGCTTAATGAAACAAGACGCTGCCACACCTAAGTGGGTAGCACATCAAGCATACAAATACGCTGACGCAATGCTTGAGGTGAGAGAAGAAGTCAGCCATAATGAGGAGATCAAATAAATGAATAATAATATTACAGGAGCAGTAACCGATAAACTAGTAGAAGCGTTTGAGTTCTTTAATGCAGAGCTGGATACCCAGTTGGACAATCCAGTATTCACGCTCATACCCAACCGTGGACGTCAGAGCTACTATGGATGGTATTGGCAGGGTAGGTGGAAAGATGGTAAGAAGACTCTACCTGAGATTAATATTACCGCTGATACCTTGAAGAGAAGTGTAGAAGAGATCTGTGAGACCATCATCCATGAGATGGTTCATTATGCCAACAATGTGGCTAACGTTGTAGACTGTAATGCCAATCAGTATCATAATAAGCATTTCAAGACCAAGGCTGAGTCATTTGGTTTGAAGGTAGAGAAGGTTAAGAACAAAGGCTATGCTCGTACCTCTCTAGATGAGAAGGCTTCTAACCTCGTGAAGAAGTATAAGTCAAAGTATTGTAAGGATGATAAGAATCCCTTCCATGCATACCGCATTGGTGCAGAGAGGGTTGTTGTAAAGAAGTCCGATAAGCGATTCATTGCCATTGATCGTGCATTGGCTGCTGCAGCCGAGACACAACACGAGGGTGGTACCTTACGTGAGTTGGTAGAGCATCTATTGGAGTCATATGTATCCGAGGGTGCGGTGATGCATACCAATCGTCGTGAAGAGCTTGAGCAATTGGCTTAATGCCTGTACAATGTACGGTATGATGACAACCATGACTGAATATAAAACGATACCAACGCAATTTAAGAAGAAGGGCTTTACCTATACCCAATTAAAGAGAGAGGGTAAGAGGGCCATCTTCCAACAGACAAGAGAGGATAGCTCTTTGAATAACTATGAGGTAGTTAAGATAGGTAGACATAATGGCTACTTGATGGGTGGTGTTATGATCGAGCCATCTGAGACCTATCCAGGATCATCGTTGTGGGGCATCACTGCATGGACATGCTCGAGTATTGATGCTGCCATGCAACGTTACGATACATTGCCTAGCTAGTACGTTGGGCGTATAGCTCAGCGGTTAGAGCAGGGCACTCATAATGCCTTGGTCCTAGGTTCGAATCCTAGTACGCCCAGATGCATTGACCATAGATAGATAGCCCATACAATAGGAGGTATAGATGAATGATACAGAGGTTAAGACGTTAAGTGCTATGGAGTACTTCTTAAGTAGAAAGAAACAAATAGAACGTTATGTAGAAGGTGAACATAAATGGTATGGTGATGTAGATAGTAGTAGAGAGTTTACTTACATGAATGATCCACGCCCTTGGTATTTGGATAACGGTGTTAGTTTAAAACAGTAGTCGTTCTAGAACCCCCAGGTGGGCTCAGAAACCCCCACGGGGATATATCCCCCAGTACGGGAATTTATACATATAGAAGAAAGCGTTCTGAATTTATATAGGTGCATGCCAAAAAATTTTATAATTTTTTTTGCAAAATTTGTCAATGGCTCTTATGAGGAATTACTTTACAGTAAAGTGCACTAAGTCTTCATGATGTAACACAAAGCATAATAAGGCGGTAGGTTGGCATTGGTGCCTGCTGCACCTGTAGCTGCAATGCTAATGCCTGTGGTCGACCTGTTTGTTGCCTTGGTGGTGCCATATGAGTCATAAGCACTTCCATGAAAGGACCTGTTCCCGCCAAGGACACCACTGCTGGTGAAGATGGGGTTTGTATGATCATGTCCTGGATCTGTGACTGCATGTGAGTGGCTAACAACTATGGTATCTTTGCTTCCACCTGTTGCACCCACTGCTGGCGTGCTAGTGCCTGCACCCACAACAAATCTATCAACTAGATTAGGAGTACCATTGGCACCATTACATAGTAACCAGCCGGTAGGAATGGCATTGGCTGCACCAGACCACAGTCCTATGAAGCCAGCAGGCACACCAGATTGTAGTGCTAACACTTGGCTTAAAGTCACCTTTGTTGTGGTGCTACCATCTGAATAAGGTATCACACCGGTGCTAGCTGGGGTTCCTGGTGTCAGATCAGAGATGGTTACATCAGCCATTCCTAAGCTCCTCATTTGCTTTATAAATCACCATAAAGCCTGCAGATGTTCCTGGTTCAACTTTGCTTGCATGAGTTATATTAGCAACACTATCAACCTCATGAAGCATTCGATTTACCAAGATTGTTCCATCCAGAGGAATAATGTAGCAATTGGCTAGTTCCTTAGATTCCTTAAAAACCTCTACCCTATATTCTTGGTCAATATCAACAGGATTAAAGCTTATCCACTGCACGGAGTTATGCGCCTCAAATGCAATGGATTTGTTGAAAGTATTTTTTACATAGTACATGGTACCTTCATTCAATGACAGACCCACCTCCTTAGCAATTACATTTCCCCGGGTAATGTAAACATAGTGTGAGTTAAAGCGCGATTTGATATTAAATTCTCTGGTAAATGAGCCATTCTCTATGCCTCTGCATATTGTAAATTTTTCAAAACTATAGACCTCATTTAATTTGTTTATTGTAGTTAAGGAATCATATTTGCTTCCTATGCTCAGAGCCAGGTCAACGATGTGATCAAAACTATCACTGTTAAAAACTACTTCATTATTGTTGATTTTATCAAAAAACTCTACTTCTCCCCTATTGTTTGAGTAATTTATTCTACTTATATTTGATGAAATACACTTTTCAAGAGAAAGATAAAATAGCTTACCTTCCAGTTCCACATATCCATCCTCTGGGCATATTTTAAAATTTAGATTATTATATTTCATTAAGATACCTTTATTATAAAAAATACACCTTGATAGGGAGGCAGATTGGTATGACTTGTTCCTGTGAATGGATGAGAATGAGACCCCCCATAACTCGCTACTCCATAAGCATATGAAACGTTACACTTGGGGGACCCCTTGACGTTTGGCTCATAACAACCAGTAGCGACATCTCTACCAAAATTCAATGAAATTTGTTGAGAAGAATTCAATGATGTTGCTCCTATGGTTCCTTCAGGGGTTATAGAAGAGGCACCTCCTGTTGACCCTAAGGCATATGCGCCTCCTGCTCCCACAATGAATTTATCTTTTAAATTTGGAGTATTATTTGTACCATCACAAAGCTGCCATCCCGAGGGAATGCTTGCCCCATTATAATTTGACCACATAACTATGGTACCGATTGGCACACCGGAGGCTAAAGAGTTAATATCCGATATAGATACTCTTCCAGTTGTAGTACTATTTGAGGCAGGTAAGAATAGGCCTGCGGACGGCGTTATTGGACTGAGTCCAGATATTGTTACATCTGCCATATTGTTTATTTATGCTTCAGGCCGTGCCAATTCGCTGCGCTCGTAAGTATAGCTGTTAGGTCTTGATGCAAAACATTATGTTGATGTTGGTAGGGCGTGTTTCAGTGGATGTTCTGGCTACTCTTGATGCATCAAAATTCCAACTAGTTGGTTGTATTCCTGCACCATTAAAACCTCCGTCTCCTCCGTATACGTCTGCAAAAGCACCACTTGCGTTACCCCTTGATTCACCACTATAAGCCCCAGTTATGTTCTGCAAGGCATCTGCTTGCTTGGTGCCTGTATTATCTCCAGTGGTACCATCACCTCTGTTCGTCCTGGTGGCTCTGTCAGGATCCACTGCTGCACCATGATCCCATCCTCTTAAAAATCTTCCTCTGTAGTCTGGCAGTGCAAAAGTTGTGTAACCATCACCTGCTCCATATGTTGTTCCAATGACACCAAACAATGCAGCATATGTTACCCGACTCACTGTACTGCCATTGCACTCCAGATAACCAGCTGGAGGAGTATTGACAGGCCACATGATGACCGTGCCAGCCGGAACACCGCTGGCCAATGCATTGATTTGACTCACAGTCACTTTTGTTGTAGTGTTGCCATCTGAATAGGGTATCACACCGGTGCCTATGGGGGTGCCAGGTGTTAACTGGTTAATTGTTACATCGGCCATATTGTTTATTTATGTTTTGGGCTGTGCCGAATCGCTTCGCTCGTTAGTATATCATGACTTCTGAATATAACACAAGGCATAAAAAGGCGGTAAGTTAGCATTGGTACCAGATGAACCAGCTGCAGCTACAGTCAAAGTTACAGGCGTAGCTGCACCAGTATTGCCTAAAGTATTACCCGTAGGGTAAGGATGTGGATCAGCTGGAACAGAGTTAGTACGATTTAAATTACCTACAGAAGCACTATATACAGTTTTTAACACACCGGTGTGTGTATGTGATTCAACACTACCAGTGTGAGTATGATTAACCACAATAGCGTCCTTACTACCGCCGCTACCATTAACTGCATAGGAATTACCTGCACCTATAACGAATTTATTTCTTAGATCTGGTCGACCTGCTTGACCATCACATAGAGCCCATCCAGCAGGTATGGAGGCAACAGTACCGCTCCATATGCCTATGATACCTGCAGGTGTACCGCCCACAATCTGCGTCATTGTTGCGCAGTATGTTGTACCGCTTTCTGAATATGGTACAAGTGAAGCAGCAACAGGTACTGCATTTGCTAATTGATCTATTGTTTGGTCAGCCATGTTTATGCTTTCATTATGTATGCCAGGGCATAGTAGGGTGGAAGGTTTGCGTTTGCACCAGAAGAACCTTGTGAGTTAATTGTCACAGCAGGCGCAGCTGAACCAGTTGATCCTGCATTCATGCCAGAATAGATTGGTCCTGCCACACTACCATTCGATACGCTGAATGTTGCAACAGACACGCTTGTGACTTGTCCAGAGTGCACATGAGGCATGGATGCTGTGTGTGTGTGGCTAACGTTGACAGCATCAGCAGCACCACCTGTTTTTGTATTGCTTCCTGTAACAGTAGTTACACTTTGTCCTGCATTGTCTTGCGAGGAACCAATTATGAATTGGTTTCTTAAGTCTGGAGTACCGTTGGTACCATCACAAATATACCAACCGGCCGGAACAGTACTACCTGACCACATGCCTATAAAGCCAACTGGAAATGCAACAGAACTTGCCTGGCTGCTAGTAGCATTATTTGCATCTGTAACACCGGAATTCATGAAAGGAAGAATAGCAGCTGCTGTGGGTTGTCGAGGTGTTAATTGATCTATTGTTACGTCTGCCATATTATACCTTTATTATGAATGCCAGAGCCAGGTAGGGAGGTAGATTGGCATTAGTACCTGCACTGCCTTGTGCATCAATTGTAAGTGCAGGTGCTGCAGCATCAGTGCTACCTGTTGTTGACCCTCCATAATTTGTTACACTCTTACAAGAGGTAGTACAAGACCTATAACTATGATTACCAACTACAACAGACACATTTGCAGAATGTGTGTGTGCAGCTGCTGTACCGGTATGTGTGTGTGCTACTACAATTGAATCTTTACTTCCTCCAGTTGAGTTTAGTGCATATGTGGACCCACTGCCCACTATGAATCTGTCTCTTAAATCTGGCACCACGCCATACCCAGCCACTGTGCTCCCATCACACAAATTCCATCCCGTGGGTATACTGGCTATAGATCCCGACCATATTAATATTAACCCCTGCGGTGCAGCAGCTATTTGACGTATCTGTGTTAATGTCGCCCTATATGTTTCACCGCTTTCATAATATGGCAAAACTGCAGAGCTCGTAGGATTACGAGGCGTTAATTCAGATATAGCTACATCGGCCATATTAGTATTTATGTGATTAAAAGACTAAATAATCATATGTCCAAAAAAGCAAAGAAAAAGAAAGTTAATCAACTTTCCCTTAAAGAATGTGAAGCAGTTATAGAAAAGCTGGGCGGTCAGGTTCAATGTCAATATGTGCAACAAGTACTCAAGAGACAACAAGAGTTAATTGTTAAAAAATCATTTGAAAAATAATATTATTCCTTTATCATAAAGGATATGGCAACAAGTAAAATTATTGGATATTACGGTAACAGTGCAAATAAGAGCTATGCAAAGTATTTGCGTAATGCTTGTGGTATAAAGAAGGCTAGGGCTCAGCGCTCTGATAAAGGTACCAAGCGTAGGAAATACTAATGCTTACTAAACTTTGGCTTATTTGGTCTCGAGCGGTAGATCATCGAGTAGGCTTAACCGATGATTGTAAGCCGGATGTACCCACACTCAGGGTACGAGATGCTAACATTAGTCTCTTGATTCGTACACTAATTGTTTTAGTTAACTTTATTACGTGTGGTTTTATTATAGCAAACGCTATACATCATTGGTAATATAGTAGTATAGATCCATAAATATTCATATGCTTAAGGACTGTCACCTTATATATGAAGCTTATTCAATGCCTGGTGTACCGGTTGCACCTCCCATTAATAAGACATCGCCTCTGGCACAGGCAATTTCTAAGCCAACAGGACCTGTAGCAGGAGCTATCAAAGCAGAAGATGCTGAAAAACCTAAGAAGACAAAATCAATAACTCTTGAGGATGTTGATACAGATCGTAAAGCTATACATGCAGCTTACGATATTGTTGAGGCAATTTATAGAACAGTAGACAACTTAGATCGTGCAACTCAAGTTGTACAAGCTATAGCCTCCGTCCATCGAAATGAACGGAAGCGTTTAGCAAAGAAAACTTAAGACTTAGAAGCTTTACGAGCGTTCTTTTCTTCTTGAACACCCTTACGTGCTTCACGAGCAAACTTAATTACTTCTTGAAGGGCCTTGCGGGCACGAGTACCAGCGGCATTGTTGCCACCAGAAAACTTTTCGTATTCGGCAGTGAAGGTTGCGACATGTTCTTGTAGTGTGAGAGGATTGATGTTTGACATATGTTTATATTATAATACTTGCATAGGAATGCAACTTGAATAAGATTAAATATTATTATGAAGGTGGACAGAAAAAAAGTCACCGCAGATGAAATTTTAGACCTTTACGATAAGGCTAAAAAGAACAAAGGCATGAAAAAAGATGAAATGATGAAAAGAGTTATTTTGCTTTCTAGATATCTTAACGACTACATTCCCTTAGATAAAATCGTTCGGTAATATGCTTACTTGCTCTCGTTTTGATAATTCTTCAACAACCCTTCTTGTATACTCTTGATCTTCATTAAACCTATAAGCATCACATACCGGGCAGAAGATGTCTTCTTTTAATATTACTGATTCACAGCCAACACAAACCTTATAAAACTCTATATCTCTAAGTATTCTCTTGGCTGCAGCTTTGCGTTTTTTTATAGATTCAGAGTCAGCCACAACATAAGTATTTAAGTGACCCCAGATCATAAAGCTATAGCCGAAGCATATAATGCTGGTATTAATAATACCACACGTAATACAGATTCTTATACGTATTCACCTCGCGAATACAGTAGTGTAAGAAGTGAAAATGAAGAGAAGGCAGATGTTTTAAAGAAGCGTATTGCCTCCGAGCTCAACAATATGTCCAAGAGAGCGGCCCGCGGGCTTAAAGAAGATTATGAATATATTATGGTTAATATGAGCACTCTTCACAAGGATATAGCAAGTGTATTTGATAAGGTTTGATTATCTTAATTTTTAAAATATAATGTATTGATGCCTGAACGTATCAGCTTAACTTGGGAGCAGGTTAATAAGGACTGCAAAGAATTAGCTAATTTAATTGGTCCGTGTGATGCTATAGCTGCCATTGGTCGCGGTGGCTTAGTTCCTGGTACTATTATTTCTTACATATATGACATACCAGTTGTTAATTTTACTATCAAATCTTATAGTGAATTTACAGCAGGGGAGTTAGAATTTGGTCAGATACCGGGGTTTAAATTTAATTCAGAATTTAGAGAAAAAAGAGTAGTTGTTATTGACGATCTTTCTGACAAGGGTAAAACACTTCTAGCTGCAAAAGATTATTTTGAATCATGTGAGTTTACAAACTTTAAATTTGCAACCCTTTACATAAAAAAGTCGACACAATTTATTCCTAATTTTCATATTAAAGAATTTGACGACAATGTTTGGCTTGACTTTCCTTGGGAATCCGTTAGACTAGATTAAATATTAAGACATACATTAACGCCCTAAAGGCTCGTCGCTAAGCGACCTCTTTTTAATCTATGAAAACAAAAAACACAAAAACAAACAAGCTAGTACTAATAGTAATCGGTCTAATTTTAACTGCTAATCCTATAAGCATGTCTGCTTTTAAGCGGATAGAAAAGAAGTTAACTGTTAGTGATGTAAAGAAAGAGCTAAAGTCATTAACACCTACAAAAGAACAAGAGGTCGCAAAAAAGATAGAAGTGAAGAAAGATGGTATAAAATATAATGGTACCTTCATCCCAAAAACAGATAGCGGTGAATATAAAGTACTTACTGTTAGATTGACGGTATATTGGGCCCGGGGCAGTGGTACTGATGCTGATAGTCGTAGAATGAGAAGTTCTACTGGATATACACTCAAGCAAGGTGACTCTATTGCTGTTGATCCACGTATTATACCATATCAGAAGGAAGTAATTATTCCTAATGTGGGTTTAGTTAAAGCTGTTGATACAGGTACTGCTGTTAGAGACAAGGTAGCATCCGGTGGCAAGTTACCGGTAATTGATGTATTCTTTGTTAATAAAAGTGATGCTATTGATTTTGCAGACTCACATCCAAAGATCGTAAAGGTTGCCGTTTTAAATTAAATAATTAGGTGCGATTTAAAGATAAATTTGAGAAGCTTTTAGAAGCAGCTGTTGATCTACCACCCCAGCCACCAGCTATCGTTCAGAAAGCTCAAGCACCTATTACAAACATCGATGTAATTGCAGCAGCATTAATTGGTGAAGCAGGTGGTGAAGGTGAAAAAGGTATGCATGCTGTAATGAATGTTATTGTAAACAGAGCAAGAGGATCTAATGACCTGGTACGTAATGCTGTAAGCAATGTTTTAAAACCCAAGCAATTTAGTTTTTTTAATAATTATAATGCAGGTAAAGAAGAAATGAGTCAAATTATTCAACGCGCCTCCAAACATTCGAATTGGGCTAAAGCGCGAGAAGTAGCTCTTTTAGGATTATCCGGCAAGCTCAAAGATATTACAGATGGCGCAACACACTATCATGTATCAAGTGGTCCCGGAAAGGTATCACCTAAATGGAGTAATCCAACTGTAGGTGGTAAAAATATTGAAGCTGTTGTAACCAATACAATTGGTCATCACACTTTTCTTAAGAACGTTCGTTAATTTTTTTCTTCTTTTTTTTCTTAGGTAATTTTAATTGCAACGTTTCCATCTTACTGGGAAATGTATTTTGTTGATCGCCTGACGTCATGCCCTGATCTGGCCCAGTACTTGGAGCTGCTTGCGATTGACGGAATTCAACAAACCCCTCCAGAAGTTTTTTTATTGTTTCTTCGAACTTCATTTACTTTTTAAAGAGTCAATCTCTTTCTTAAGCTCTTTAATGCTTTCAATTAACAAAGGTATTAACTTTATATAACTTACCGACTTGGTTCCATCTTCACGTGTGGCTACAACCTCTGGAAGCTCTTTCTCTACTTCTTGTGCAATCACGCCATAATCTCTACCAACAAGAATGTCGCTATTTTGTATTCCCTTTCTCCAGGTGAAGCTATATCCTGTGATGTTAAGTATTCTCTGTAAAGGCGATTCAATTCGTTTGAAGTCTTCTTTTAAATTTATATCAGAAGGCGCATAGTAAGCAACGATATCACCAGTACAGCGAAATGTGCCGTTAACAGTAGCATTATTATTAACTGTGAACGCCTGACTTACTGTTGTTGCCTTGCGCAATGTAATACTATTACCACCAATAGTAAAATAATTTTCATCCAGCTTAAAGACCGGCGGTGTTGCAGCTTGATCAACAATTATACCGTTGGTATAGTTAAATGTTGCTTGAGAAAGAATGACGCTAAAAGGGAATGCAGTGAGCTGGGAGGTATTAGTTCTACCAACGACACATCCTGACCCAATATCTAAATCTTGAGGATAAGCATCAAAAAACGAATTATTACCCTTAAGAGTATTGGGCGGTACAAAAGCAAGTCTTGTATTATCAACTCCACCTTGTTTAATAGTAATTGGTGAACTATAGGCGGGCTTGAATAAAGTTACACCGTCAACAATGCTGAGGCTTAGCTGATTGTTACCGATACCGCCGTTCCTAATATTAAGCGCATCATTTTCATCATATACAAACTGCTGATTATTGATTAATGTAGCAAAATCATATTTAACTATATCTGTTGTTAGTGGTGGAAATGTAGTAACGCTAGTTAGTGAATATAATCCACGCGTATCTCTATCATAGATAATATCTCCAACAAAAGCACCTCTGTTGTTAAACTGTGTTATTGCATCAAAAGAAAATCCATTTTGCCAGCTACCGTAAAGAGAACCTACGGAGCCAAGATTCTGAATACCGATAGCAAAGCCTCCAGGTGTACTTCCGTCGCCGACAAATAGTCGCTTTGTATCAACGCAATAGCCTGGCTCACCACTACTAAAAACAACACCTGTTAAATCCGCTGTACGTCGCTGTACATCTGTTCCCTGTCTAATTAAAATTTTTGTAATTGTATCTGCCATAGGTTTATATTATTTATGCATTTTTTCTGGTTAACAACGATAAATACTTAATATGGAGAAGCTCTATTCTGCAGTTTTATCAGGAAAAAATAAGGTAAATGTTTTTGATATTAGAAAAGGTATTAAGTCATATACTATTAATCTTGGTAATGTGGAAATAGTTAATGGCCCTGTAGTTACACAAAATAAAATGACAATTGTTGTTAAAGATCAGACTGGTTCCCTTCGTGGAAAGGTTTACTCTTTACCAAAAGGAATTTTGTCATATTCATTTCAGGTAAGGTAATATGCGTAAAAGATCTGGAAGCCCAACAATAAAAAAACTGCAAGATGAAGTGCAGCAAGTTTATAAAGCAATTTATCAAGGTAACGGAAAGCCTTCTATTGTTACACAGCTATCAAATCTTGAAGGTAAATTAAAATCTCATCACGAAACTCTAGAATCACAAATTGAAAATCTTGAGGGTGAAATAAAGGCGCGTACAGGTGATTTAGTGAATTTTGTAAATGATAAAGTTAAAAATTTAGATAATAATTTTGATGACAAACTAGTTAATCTCGAGAAAGAGATGGAACTTAAGTTTAAGCATGTAACTGAGGTTGTCACCGAACGTTTTAATAACATTTCTGCTCAAATAGCGAGTGAATTTGGACGCCGTAACTCAGAGAATACCAGCGCATGGAACTTTAAGGCAGCTATTACAACTTCTATTCTTGCATCTCTTACATCGATAGTGGTTGTACTGCTGACAGAAGTTTTAAAGCGTTTTAATGGTTGATATAGATAAACAAGTTCATATAATCGAGTTATGAATTTGTTAGATACCGATCTCGCTGAGCAACCGCTCGATATTGATTCTTTTTCTTATCTTGAAGATAGAGACTACCCGCTTTGCTTACTGGGGTTTCAATTAAAAAATTTATATGATCAAAAGCGTTTGATTATAAAGCCAGAATATAATCCTATTAACGTTATTCATCTTGTACCTGGTGAATCAATAATGCCCAAATTTTTTAGAGGGGTAAAAATAAATCTTAACCCTAAGTTTAATTATCTGGTTAATAAGCTTGAAGCGCTGGGTACATCGAGTGGTGAAAAAATTAATAAGGAATATTACTTGGAGTTACTTAATGAATATAATTTAAGCTGTAACAACTGTTTTGCTTATTTACGTAAAGGTATATACCCTATTGACAGTGAACACCTCAATATTTTTTCAAATACTAAATTAAAGCAAAATGATTTATATACAAATATGTTAGATGTTAACTCTGTTAACGGATTTCAGGCGTTAGGGTATTTTGTTATTTATGTTTTAAGTAATAAAAATATATACAATACAACAACAAAAAACTTTATTCACTCCGTAGTAAAAAATTATAACTTTTAATTTTTTTTCTTTGTAAGAAAGATTAAATACTTTTTCTAGTAACCATGAACACACAAATAATGATTAAGAAGCGAAGCGGAGAGTTTGAAAAATTTAATATTGAGAAAATTAATAAAGTAATTAACTGGGCAATAGAGGGCATTTCAGGAGTTAGTTTATCAGAAGTTGAAATTAATGCTAAACTTAATATTACAGAAAATATAACAACACAAGACATTCATCAAGTTATTATTGATTCGGCCGCTAATTTAATTTCACTCGAAAAACCAAACTATCAATATGTAGCCAGTCGGTTACTCAATTATCAGCTCAGAAAAGATGTATGGGGTGGAAAACATGCTCCTCGACTTATTGACGTAATACATGCAGGTATAAAAAAGAAAGTCTATGATAGTGCTATTATTGAAAAATACTCAGAAGATGAAATAAACAAAATCGGTGAAGTTATCGATCACGATAGAGATTTAAATTTTACATACGCGGGTATAAAACAGCTGTGTGACAAATACCTTATTAAAAATCGTGTTACAGGAAAAATTTTTGAAACGCCACAATTTGCATATATATTAATTGCTTTATATGCGTTTATAAATTACCCCAAAGAAACTCGCTTAGAATATGTTCATCGTTTTTATAACGCTATATCAAGACATAAAATAAATCTACCAACTCCTATTATGGCAGGGTTGAGAACAAACTCTAAAAGTTATGCTAGCTGCTGCTTGATCGGAGTTGAAGATAATAAAGAATCAATTACAGCTTCTGGAACTGCAGTATCAATTGCTACTGCAAGTCGTTGCGGTATCGGCATAGATGTATCAAAAATAAGGGCGATTGGTTCACCGGTTAATAATGGCGAGGTTGTACATACAGGTATTATTCCTTTCTTAAAGATTTTTGAGGCCTCAGTTAAAGCATGGCAACAGAACGGGCTTCGAGGCGGTTCAGCTACTACTAATATTCAATGGTGGCATTACGAAATTGATGATATTGTTGTTCTAAAAAATAATGCTGGTACAGACGACAATCGAGTAAGAAAATTAGATTATACAGTAGGTATGTCAAAATTATTTTATGACAGAGTTATTAAGAATGAAGATTTAACTTTATTCAGTCCGCATGAAGTACCGCATCTATACGAAGCATGGGGTACTTCAAAATTTAATAAAGTATATGAAGAATGTGAAGTGGATAGAAAGATAAAGATAAAAAAGAAAATTTCCGCGAGAAAGCTTTTCTCTCTTATAGTTAAAGAACGTGTAGAGACAGGTAGAATTTATATTCTCAATGTCGATACCGCCAATGAACATAGTTCATGGTTAGATAAGATTACTATGAGTAATCTTTGCACAGAAGTCATTCATCCTACTATACCTCTTAATGACTACCATGACCCGGATGCAGAAATTGGTATGTGTATTTTATCTGCCATTAATATGCTTGAAATAAAGGACTGGAAAGACTTAGAAAAGACTACTGATTTAATTGTTCGCTTCTTAGAAGAAATTATTGATATACAGACATACTTTAATAAGGCAGCAGAAAATTTTGCTAAGAAGAGACGCAGCTTAGGCATTGGTATTACCAATCTTGCTGCTTTTTTTGCTAAGAACGAAGTATCATATGACTCTAAGCAAGCATTAAGCTTGCTTGATGAATATATGGAGCATTTTCAATTTTATCTTTTAAAATCAAGTCTTAACCTTGCAAAAGAAAGAGGCAGATGTGAAAAGTATGAGCAAACAAAATATGCTAAAGGTATTCTGCCTATTGATACATACAAAAAGAATGTTGATACCGTTTGTAAAAGAAAACTCGATCTCGATTGGGAAGCATTAAGAAAAGAAATTAAAGAGCATGGCTTGCGTCACTCAACTTTATCATGCTGTATGCCTTGTGAGTCAAGCTCTGTTATTCAAAGCTCTACTAACGGCGTTGAACCTGTACGCTCTTTAATGACGTATAAAACATCTAAGATGGGTAAGCTACCGGTATTAGTTCCAGGTATTGGTAAATTTGATAGTAACTACGAACTGGCTTATAACTTTAAAGACAATACAGGTATTATAAATGTTAATGCCGTTATTCAGAAATATATTGACATGGCTATTTCTACAAACATTTATTACAATTATAGTCATTATGAAAATAATATCTTACCTGATGCTAAGGTAATGAAAGAGTTAATGTATGCTTATAGCATGGGGCTTATAAGCTTATACTATAACAATACAGATGATGGTGATAAAGAACAATCTACTAATAAAGAAGCTGATTGCTCTAGTGGAGCCTGTAAGTTATAATAAATACCTATATGAAATCTGTACTTAATCTTAAGAACATCGACTATACAAAGCAGCCAATATTTTTTGGCGAAGATTTAAATTTACAAAGATATGATAGATTCAAGTATCCAGTCTTTTTTGAATTGTTTAAAAAACAAGAAGAGTTTTTCTGGTGGCCACATGAAATCGCTTTGCAAAAAGATAGAAGTGATTATAAAGAGCTAACTGCAGAAGAACGCTTTGTATTTGATCAGAACTTAAGATTTCAAACATTAGGAGATAGCATGCTCTCTAGGTCTATACATTCATTAAAAGAGTACGTTACCAATCCTGAAGTAGAGATATGTATGAATACATGGGCACGATTTGAAGGTATTCATAGCTATAGCTATTCATATTTGCTTAATAACGTTCATCCCGACGCTACAAAATTTTTTGATAGCATTATGGAGGATAAAGAGATTGTAAGTAGAGCAGAATTAATTAGAGGTAATTATGATAAAATTCTTGGCTCAGATGAAAAGAAAGACAAAAAAGAAAAAATTTATGATTGTGTTTTATCAACAAATGTAATGGAAGGTCTTGTATTTTATGTCTCTTTTGCTTGTAGTTTTTATTTTGGCTACCGAGGTAAAATGGAAGGTAATGCGAAAATTATTAAGTTTATTCAGCGCGATGAAGCGCTACACTTCGGTATTACTCAAAATCTTTTAAAGATATTCCGTGAAGAAGATAGAGAAGGATTTACAAGTATCGCTAAAAAGAGTGAAGATAAAGTATATGCAGTTTATGAGCAAGCTGTAAAAAATGAAATTGAGTGGGCACAATATTTGTTCAGCAAAGGTTCTCTACTAGGGCTTAACCCTGACGTTCTTGGTGGTTATACAAAATGGCTTTGTGATAATAGATTACGTTCCTTAGGGTATAAAAAGCTTTTTAATCAAAAAGAAAATCCAATTGCAGGGTGGCTTGATAGTTATTTGGATAGTAGCAAGGTACAAGTTGCACCTCAAGAGACAGAGATTTCTGCTTATAAAATTGGTGCACGTGATACTAATATAACTGAAGATACGTTTGATAATATCAAGCTATGATTTTTTCATATACGCTTAACAGCCTCACGGAAGAAGAAATTTCTATTTTATATCTTATTGGTGGTAAATTTTTACCGTTCGAGCCTAATTTCGAAGTATTAAAAGCACTACGTATACCTGTCGTATTAAAACTTATTGATATATTAAAGCCGCAAGCGCTAGAAGAAAAGCAAGAAATTTTTAATAGTCTTAAAGAAAAATTATCCGCTCAATCATAAATAAATTCTGAAGGAGAAGTTGTATTTTATACATCAGGGGTGGGTAGGTGGGAACCTTTTGAGGTTACTGATGTATGTATTTTACTGTAAAAATGATTAAATAATAACATGACGACCTTATCGTCAGTTTGCGTGTTAATACAAAATACAGCTCTATATAGAGAGTTTCATGCTGAGAGAGACGAGATACATAAGCATAAATGGTGTATGTCTGAACGTGAGGGTAGGGATGTTGGTTTTGAGCGTGCTTTAATTGACTGGGTTTCTAATCATAGAACTGCCTGGCGTAAAACAAGACCTAATTAGTTACTGGTTCGTTCGTTAATGTCGGAGCATTTACAGGCGGTTCAGCATTAATAGGAGCATCTTTTCCAACCGCTTTTTCTCTTGTAGCCATATTTGTATCAGTTAATGTCATTGCAGGTGCAGGGAATAAATGACTATGCGGTTCAAATACAAATGAATCTGCTTGACGCCCGGTACCGAATAAAGCTAAAGGCATTCTAGCTGCTGTTTGATTATTAATAGCTATTGATTGTATAACACCCCCGTCTGCTGTACCGCCTCCGCTCTTTGTGAAAGCGCCTCTGATAGTTGGTGTACCTGTTCCATAGATAAATGAATCTACAGCAGCAGATGGTACAAGACCTGTCCCGGCGCCCTCCGCTATGCCACCATATATGGGTATTGGCACAGTATTAGGCATTGGTACAGGTACAGGAGGACCAGCATCAACTGCATTTTTAGCCTCATTTGTTGCAACCCACCCAAACGCAGGATTTAATGTTGTTGTACCACCAATGGGTATGTATCCTATCACATCCCATGTACCGCCGCCTGGACCTGTACTAGTTGAACCTCTAATACGCCCAATCGTAAGCTTCATATCAGTAATTCCTATAAACGCTGGAGCACCCGGTACATCAGGACTAAAATATAAACCACCATTAGGATCTGTTGCCTGTGTAGGGTAATCTGCTAACGGTGCACCGAAGCCTATAATTTTACCGTTACCGTTTGATTGATCTGTTGCAGCTGCACCGAAGACTTGTGCTTGTTCGGTAGCCATAATTTGTTTAGGCATTGTAATATGATTGAATGTACCTTCACCCTCAACATGCAAGCCGCCTGCAACCGCAGCGTTATTCGTAATACCCAGAGACCCTTCAACAACAACTTGCTTCTTATCTCTTTGCTTAAGACTTACAACATCGCCAGTAATATTAATACGCTTACCTCCATCAATAGTAACCTCGTTTTCACTAGAAATATTAACTTGAGAACCTGCAACGTTTGTCATTGCGCCGCTAATATTAACTGCACCGTAAGACTTCATATTCATACCACCAGCGCCTACCATACAATTGTATTTGTTACCAACATTAAGAGTGTAATTACCAGAGGGGAGATCAGGCACCTGAACCATTTCCACAAGAGGTGTCGGTGTTCTGTTGTAATACGTACCATACTTTGCGACCTTAACATCCGACACATACATTTTACCTTTTGGATCTATTCGAACAGCACCATAATCATTCATTGCTTGTCCAATATTTTCAACTTTATGCTTTGTAATATTAACAATTTCACTTCCACCAATGCCCATTTTTTTCTCAATGTCAGCTAATTCACAAATTTTTTGTTGTAAAATGTTTTGTAGGTTTGCTTTTCTTGTTTCTGTAGACCATTTTCCACCTTGAGAACTTGGGCTTAATCCTGAGCCACCGCATGCGGGACATGTTTCACCAAAAATCATTCCCGGTCTATTCATTCCTGTACTTCCATCTACAGATCCACCTAATCCATCGGTAGGTGAAACTCTTAGAGGCGTGGCAAGGTTTCCAAGGTTAGGCACACTTGGCACTCTACCTCCACCAACACCAGGAAGAATAGTCTGCGCAAATGTAAAGTCACCTTGCGAATTTGCTGTTGTTCTGTTAGTTTTATTTACATATGTTTTCTTGTACGATGTATTAACAGCATTATATTTGTTTGTATCCTTATTACAAACCGGGCACTTATCCGGTGTACCGCTTCTAGATTGACCCGGTGCAGTGCGCGCTGAACCACCGACGCTACTATAGCTGCCCGTTCTCTGTATATCGAATAATTGTCTTATATCTGCAATCTCTCTTGCAGTTTCGCGCCACTGCTTATGTAGCTCGCTATCTAGGTTACCAACTTTTTTATACAAATCACCTTTAACAATACAGTCATAATCAAATTGTGTAAATTCATTTCTTGATCCTCGGATAGTAAGAAATGAATCGCCGAGAACTAGCTTTTGATCATTATTTGTGGCAAGCTCAATTGTAGTATGGTTATTAAATTCTTTAAATGAACCGGAGTAATGAGTAAATTTAAGCATTTCACGGTTGTCAGTATTAACAATAGCTATAGTACCACCTTTTTGATTTAACACATATTTGTTACGGTATGTGTCTGTATTAATGTCATAACCGACTTCGCTACCGGACAGCGCTGCATTTTCAAACGCACCTGGATAATCCATACCTTCATCTGGCGCTGCAGATAATTGCGTACCCTCAGTATTAGCAATACCAAAAATACTTCCCCAATCATCCGACCCGTAAGAGGTTCCAAAGATTACAGGCTTAAGTGGATCACCATTATTAAAAAACACCCACACATGCGCACCAACATTTATAACGGGAAATGCTCCTTTTGCACAATTGCTGTAACATTCTGGAGTATAATTATAGGTAAAAATGTTTACATTATTTGCATTACTTTCTTGCGGGTCTGCAAATGCATCTTTTAACTTATAGTATGAAACATCATATATAAAGCCTGGCTTTTCACCAATATTATCTAAATTTTGACTATACTCATTTGTTTTTGAGTAATCAATTTCACAATTATCTGCGTTACTAAAAGCTTGCTTTATATTACTGCTATCACTAATTGTACCAATATTAAAATGTGCATTAAATCTTCCGCTACCGCTTTCTCCGGCAAGAGGAGCCGCAATTTCAGCCCAGGGAAGAATTTTTTTAAGTTCATCATGAACATCTGAAAGGTCGCTATATACATTTTTGCCTAAGAACTTAAAACATTTGTCCTTACCCGTTTCAACCCATTTGCTGTAAACGGTAGGCGATATATGTGGCACAAACACCTTAACGCGACCTCTCTTAAGCGGGTCATTATTCTGTACAACTATACCTAGATAATTACCGTAATATTTTGGATAATTCATGTTGATCTATCTATTATTTACATTTATAATACAGATATGCTAATGAAAGTATCACATGAGTCGCCTGTATCGATACTTGATTTTTCCAAAGAATATAACGATTTTGATTACTGTCTTGTACATTTATTAGATCAATATCCTCAATATAACGATTTTTTTAAATCTGCTAGGTTTACTTATGATAGAGAGGTGCTGCTTGATAACTCTATTTTTGAATTAGGCAAAGCTTTTGATAGTCGAGAATTTTGGATAAAAGCTAAGGAAATTAAACCTAATATGTTTATTGTTCCAGATGTATTAGAGGATACTCAAGGCACAATACAAAGCTTTAGAGCCTTTGATGTATATACAAAAGATATTAAGAGTAGCTTTTTGACAAAAGCGATAGGCGCTGTACAGGGCAAGACTTGGCATGAATTAAAAGAGTGCTATAAGTTTATGTCAGATAATGCGGATATGATTGCAATTAGTTTTGATTTTAGTTACTATCAAATTACTGGAGAAGGCGGGACACATCTCGAAAAGTGGTGCACCGGTCGTCAGCGCTTTATAAATGACTTAATAAGTAATGGGGTATGGAATTGGACCAAACCTCATCATCTTCTTGGTTGCTCTTTAGCTAAAGAATTTAGATTTTATGTTGATAGAAATATTCACAATATTGTTAGTTGCGATACCAGTAATCCCGTTGTTGCTGCTATACATGGATTAAAGTACGATGCTGATTATGGACTAGATAATAAACCGTCAACAAAATTAGCTGACCTTATTGCACATAATTTTACTGATGGTCAGCTTGAACTTGTAAAGTATAATACTACAATGTTTAAGAAGATTGTTCGTAGATGAGACCTTGGGTAACATTTTTCTCTCAAACAGGTACTGAGATTTATGATCTTAGTAATGCGTTAGGAATATATCCTGATTGCGTAATTCACAATAAACATAATACAGATGGAGTAAATAAAAAGCTTATCGAACTGACAACATTTAGAGCAACAAAACTTAATATGACGCATTGCTGGTGTCATATTCCGCCTAAACCTGAATTAATAGACTATAAAAATGTTTTATCAAGGTATGATAATCCTATAATTACATTACACGGATATCTAAGAATAATTCCAAAAGAAATTTGTGAACAGTATGAAATATATAATTTACATCCTGGTCTTATTGATAAGTTTCCCGCGCTTAAGGGATATAACCCCCAAGAAAGAGCCTTTATAGAGGGCTATAAACTTGCAGGCTGTGTTATACATAGAGTTACACCGGGTGTAGATGAGGGAGATATATTAATGAGTCAGGGAGTAAGCATTGAGGGCATGACTCTTGACGGTGTATATGGTGCACTACGTGATACTGCTTTAGACCTCTGGAAAAGCTTCTTTACAGCATATAAAATTTTAGAACGTTAAAATGGATATATCTCTACATTACGAGAATGTATTTCTCAAGCCTAATTTTAATACAATAAAGTCGAGAGCAGAGATAGATACAAACGTATTATTCTGCGGATATGATTTTAAGCTACCAGTTCTTCCTGCTAATATGAAGTGCTGTATTGATGAGAACACATGCGAGCTTTTGGATAAACACGGTTATTTCTATGTTATGCACCGGTTTGATAATGATATACAAAGTTTTGTACGGCATGCAAATTCGCGTAAATTTAATGTCATATCTATAAGCATTGGTATACAGCATAAAGATAAGAATATATTAACGGCCATTGGGCAAAGCATGATGAAGGTCGATTTCATCACAATAGATGTTGCGCATGGTCACCATTTAAAAGTAGCAGATCAGATTAAGCATATTAAACATGTATTGCCGTCTGCTAAAATTATTGCTGGTAATGTTGCATCATTTCAAGGTGTAGAGTATTTGCATGATGCTGGAGCTGATGCTGTAAAGGTTGGTATTGGCGGCGGATATGCATGCACAACAAAAGACAAGACAGGATTTACTTATCCGATGTTTAGTTGCATTATGGAGTGTGCAAAAGATAAAAATATTCCTATCATTGCGGATGGCGGTGTGCGTAGTAATGGTGATATTGCTAAGGCATTAGTTGCAGGCGCTAATATGGTGATGTGCGGTTCTATATTTGCTGCATGCTCAGATAGCCCCGCACCTCTTGTTAAAGATGCAAGCGGGAGACGGTTCAAGCAATATTTTGGATCTGCCAGTGTACATAATAAAATTGAAAAGAAAAATATTGAAGGTACAATGAAGCTTATGGACACTGATACTTTTACGTATCAAGAAAAACTTCAAGAAATAAAGCAAGATCTTCAAAGTGCAATTAGTTATGCAGGTGGTTGCAATCTCGGTTCGTTAAATTTAAATAAAGTGAATTACGGAGTGAGATTATGAATAAAGAGGATGCCATTAAATATGTAGAAAAAAATTTTCCAGAAACGTGTAAAGAGTTTCAGAAAATACAGACTGAATTATATGAGACATTTTGTAAGAAACAGTTTGATTACGGTCCTGGTAATATTTCTCTTGGTTCTGATCTAGTAAAACAAGAAGATAAATTTGCTGCAATATCCGCTATTGTGGTTCGTCTTAATGATAAAATTCAGCGCTTAATTAATTTAGTTTTAAAGAAAAAAGCAATGAGCTCTGCAAACGAACCAGTTATGGATGCATTTAGAGATTCTGCAGTGTATGGCATTATTGCAGAAATAGTATATAATGGTAAGTGGGGTAAATAAAGATGTCTTTAATGCATTGGTATAGACGAGTAACCGAAAGTAAGACTGCTTTGCAGAAAAAACTAGAAGCATCTGAACAAACAAATCGTGTTCTTCGTGAAGAAGTAAAAACATTAAAAGAACTTTTATATGGCATTGAGTTAGAATATTCAGCTAAAATACTTAAAAAATGATATTTACATTTACAGGTCCTCAGTGTTCGGGTAAGACTACTCTTTTAAAGAAATGTAAAGAGTATTATGGTTCGAAGTTATGCTATATTGATGAAGTCACGAGACTAATTAAACGCGAGCATGGGGTGGATATTAACGAGGCAGGTGCAAATGATATAACTCAGACTTTAATTCTTAACAAAGAGTTTGAGAATTTATTTTATAATTATAAAGGATTTGGATTTCAAGGTATATTGCATGACCGTTGTATAATGGATGGAATGATATTTACGAGTTATTTTGCTCGTGACAGACTGAATGATTTTCCTGTGTCTAATAGCTTAGGATTAATGTACTATGTAAACTATATCAACAAATATGATCATATCTTTTATCCAAGTCCGCATGATGTTCCGTTAGTTGATGATGGTGAGAGAAGTATTAATAAGGAATTTAGAGATGCAATTATTGATAAGTATGAAAACTTTTGGTTATCTGATGAAAGATTAAAAGGTAAGGTAACTATTTTAAAAGGAACAGTTGAAGAACGAATGGAAGCGATTAAAATAAAACTTAATGAATACGCAATTAGATAACAGTAACATATCAAAGCATCTTGGTAGAATAACTGGGTACAAATGCACATATGATCCTTCTCTTTTGGTTCGTGAGCCAAGGCAGAACAATAGAAAGCATTTAGATATTTCTGATGATAATCCTCCGTTTTGTGGCTATGATATTTGGAATGCTTATGAAGTATCTTGCTTAACACAAGATGGTATGCCTATTGCTGCTATTGCTAAGGTTGTATATCCGGCCACTAACAAATATATCGTTGAATCAAAGTCTATTAAGCTCTATATGAATTCGTTTAATATGGAGACATATCAAGGCAATATTATTAGTGTATTACAGCAGCTTGAAGCAGTCATGGAAAATGATTTATCTAAACTACTAGAAACAGAAGTTAGAGTCTGTGTTAAGCTTACAAAAGCTATTGATGATGCGATGTATTATCCGCCTTTATTTGCCACCGCTGACTATCCGACTTTGGAAAATAATATAGACGTTACGTCAATTAAATCTCGCGGTTATAAGGAAGATCCTTCTTTGCTCGGTTGGACAGAAGGTGACTCAAATAAAGTACAACGCTTTCATTCAGCCCTATTAAAGAGTAATTGCAGGGTCACATCTCAACCGGATTGGGGGGATGTTTATATTCATTATAAAGGGCCTTATCAGCTTAACCAAACCTCGTTATTACAGTACATTGTCTCATTTAGAGATGAATGTCATTTTCATGAAGAGATTTGTGAGACTATATACAAACGGTTATATGATTTAGTTAAACCTGAAGAACTGATGGTATCATGCCTATATGTTAGACGAGGCGGTATTGACATTAATCCTATTAGAGCTAATAGCCAAGAGCTATTAAAACAGAATCATGCTATGTGGGATAAGTTTAAGTATTTTCCGAAGACTGTACGGCAATAATTAGCCGTTAAGATTCCAGAGCCTCTGAAAATCAACAAAACTCTGTGAATCGTAATTATTGGAAGTAACTGACTGTGTTACATATGTAACTCTATTGGGAGCACCACTGCCGGTCACTAATGTAAAGATTGTAGAAGTATTGTCGGTGTTAATGATTCCAAATTGTGCATCTTTGTAGGCAATATCGGCTCTGAATTTTGTGCCATCTGGCGTTGACAATGTTTGTTGCAATGTAGTCAACGTACGGCTTGCATCTTGAAAAACAAGATATTTTGCATTTGTACCTAGCGTTTCAAGAACTACCCCTTTTGAGGTGAGAGATAGATTCAATGTCACAGGTGTGGTAGATGCTGGGTCTGCTAGAGTGTTGTCAAATCGTATGAATGCCATACAAATATTTATTCTATACAGTTATTATTTTTAGCAGTATATATAAAAAAAGGGCCCCGCAAGAGGCCCTTTTTTAAATTTCCTAGGACGGACTAGGTGAAAATGGTTTCTTTTTTGTATCCCGACTACTTTTTTAGAAGTAGACTGATTGTGTTCCAGGCTGGAACGCAACACCGAGACCGGTCAAGATAATTACGTGGTAATAAAGATTTGCACCGAAGATGTTATCTACAACGCCATAACGGGTTAATAGACCAACACGAGGAGCAAAATCATTAGGACCAATAGTTCTCTGAACCATTACCGGAATATACGGACAATAGATGATACCAGTGTCGTAGAATTCCGGACCCTTGTAACCAAGGAGAGCGTACTCGAGACGGGTTGTGCGTGTTGTACCGGCGGGGAACCCACCGTTACCGCCGAAGTTTCCTCCGGCGTTAGCTTCAGCCTGTGCTTCTGTACGTGTATCGCGGTATACGTTAAAACGACCAGCAAGTGAACCTACCTTGGCGACGCCAACGGGTTGTGTGTTAACATTACCCTGGACCGGAACCCACTGGAATTCGGGCAGCATCTCAAGAATGGCGCACACACGAGGTGTTGCCACAATGAAATTTGCCGAACCACGGCGGTTACGGACAGCGATTCTGTTAGCTTCAACAATTAGTCTCTGATAGAAGTCGCGATTGCGCTCAACGAGCCAACGGCCGTCTGCGGAGGCAGGGGACCAGACTGAGAAGCCTGTTCCTAAGCCAGCGTTTAGGGCTGTCTGGATCATACGAATGATCATTTCACGGTCGATTTCGGCCTGCAACTCATACGACATAGCGTTGGTGAGTTCGGTATCGATATCAATGCCGTTCATGTTCTTAAGATCCTGCTCGAGTTCAACAGACCAGCGGGCGGCGAGCCTACGAGTACCAGCCTCAACGGCTGTCTTTTCGAAGCTAACTACGACCTGGGGAATGTTTGAGGTTAACTCAAAGTTGGCTAGCAACTGAGCAACACCTTGATCCTGAGCTTTTACGGAGAAGAAACTGTTACCCGAGAGGGCAGCAGAAGAAACACCAGTAAAGCGTGAATCGAGGTATTGGTAACCTAATTCGGCACCGTCGGACTGACTCTGAGGACCACCAGCGAGAGCTCCTGAGGCTAGAGAGCCATCAAGACCTTTTGCATTAGTAGCACCGAGAGCAGTACCTTCGTACTTATAACGTAGAGCAAAAGCGAGACCTACAGGACCGCTCATGGGCTGAACACCAACGATTTCGTTAGTGATCAACTCAGGGAACGTACGGCGGATCATCGGGATTAGAATCTTCGGAAGACGCGAATCGTTAGGAGCATAAGCGCTGTCATTCTGGGAAGGGAACTGATTACCGAAGGCACCAGCATTGATTTGGCCATTGCTGAATACTCCGGGGGTTCCACCAGCGACGTTGCTAGCTTCGAAACACCACTTCTCTTGGTTTTCCAAAAGGATGGCGGTGTTCAAACGAGTGTGATCATCTTCAATCGCGGCAACATTGTTCGAAGAGTAATCCAATACTGGACCCCATTTTTCGAGCAATACTTTCGCGCGAGACTCATCGATGTAAGCCTGTGTAGGACGAATTTGTTTTGACATATAATAATAATTTCCTATGTAACTTGTCGACCTTTTATAAACTATTCAGGGGCAGAGCCCTCAATTAAATCTTTATTAAAAAATTAGTATTTTTTAAGCTCGCTCATGTAGAGGCCAAACGCGGGGGCTGCTTCTTCATTTGCGGGCTCAGAAACCTTCTCTTCAATAACAGGTCTGTCAACGTTAGTTGATACAGATTCTGTTACGGCTTCTGTCTTAAGATTCGAAAGCCGCTCTTCTTCAGTTTTCTCAAATAAATTGAGTGTGTAATCAAAGTTTTCCTTAATGAAATCAGCTGACTTACCATCTAACATTTTCTTCATGTAAGTCTTCTTATCTTCATCGAGATTAGAAATTTTTCCTTCTAAGACAATCTTAGAAGTTAACTTCTTATTCTCTTCAGTTAACTTTGTAACCTGCTTATTAGCGGCTTCAAGCTGACTAGCAGCTTCATCAATTTTTGTCTTTCCATCAACAATAGCATCGCGAATATTATCTTTCGCGAGAATCATGTCAACAGAAAGAACCTTGCGAAGATCTTCGAGAAGCCCAACAGCCCTCTTGTTCTTCACAGCTTCATTAATAGCAGTAGTAGGTAATTTCTCATCGATATAAAGATCGAGGAATTTACTTACTTTGTCTACCATAGAAGATTTAAATGCAGCGGCTTCTTTGTTTAGCGCCGCTTCATATTTTTCAACAACAGTCTTAAGCTTCTCAGCGCGATCAGCATCAATAGCTTCAACAACTTTTTTGAGCTTATCTGTATGATCAGTATCGATAGCTTCAACAAGTGTTTCAAGCTTCTTTGAATAATCAGCATCTTGTTCTGACAAAGCTTTTTCAACATGTAATTGTACTCTTTCATTTACTGTAGTATTAAAAGCGGCTTCGATTTCCTTAAGAACATCCTCTGTAAGAATATCCTTGGTTGCTTCTCTAAGAACGCTCGATATATTGTTGTTTTCCATATTAAAAAATGTTTTCTTTTAGAGCGTTAGCCATCTTAGCTTTAAGCTTCGATTCGATAACGTTCTGTAAATATTTATTGGCCTCGGAATAATTTTTTTGGGAAATTGAGCGTAAAAACTTAATTATTTCCGAACTTTCATTAACCTTGCTTTTAGCAACTTTATTGGCCATATTATTATTTATCTTACCTTTGAGTGTTTTCTTCTCTTTTTTCATATTTAGTTAGCCTTTAAATGCTTAAAGAAAGAAAGAATTTGCTCTTTGAGATATGCTTGTACTTCTTTCCCAGGTAAATTTTTAAGTGAATTCTCAAAACGCTCAAATACTTCTTCTAACTGGCCATCGGCAGCGAGTATATACTGCTTACTTTCGAGAATACCGTTAACAAACGCCTTGGGGCACGACGGATCTGCAACACAATCAACAGCAATAAGGCGCATGTCGGTAACGCGATTAACACCACCAGCTTCTTCGTTTAGCTTACCAAGAGCGCGGCTTGACATACCAACCTTAACTCCGTCATTAATAAGAGAGCGAACAATTTGTCCCATCGGTGTAGAGAGCACTTGCGACTTACCGATAACATAATTACCTTCTAACTTTAGATTGGTTACTATATGACAAGCTCTTTCAAGATTAACTTCAGCAGATGTAGGGTGATTCAATTCACCCATGGCGCGCTTAGAATTAACCATCTCTTTAATGTAACGATTAACTTCGCGCTCCATATCTGACTTCTCATAAATTCTTTGATTTTTATTTACTTCATTACAGACCATGTAAGGTCCTTGAATACAAAGACGTGCTGGCTCTTTAGAATTTTTTTCTTCTAGTATATATTCAAATTGCTCTTCCGGAGCCGGTGTTTCGACTAATAGACGTAAAGCCATATTATTATTTATTATTTAGATGTCTATTTATTTAGACCTAATTCCTTTTCTGTCAAAATCAAGAATTTGTAATTTCTTTTGTCACACCAGGTTTTAGCTGCTTTCCACTTAGCCATATTCTGTATATATCGTTTATTCTCATAAATGACAGTACTATTCTTCTTTTTTCCTGCAACAGGCTGTAACAACTGATCGCTTGGTTTTATCTCTATAATATATTTACTAACCTTATCCGCTTCTTTTATTACAACAACCCCATCGGTAATATATCTATGAGCTTTACCATCGATAGGGTTAATATACGGTATAACAATTGCTTCACTGGCCCATTCAAGGACATTAGTATTCTCGTCACACCATCTAAAAAACTTTAATTCCCAACCCGATCTATAAACAGGTGGATTACGTCCAACATATTTTGATGTGTTTCTTGGTCTAAAAAGACCTTGCCTATACTTATCTGTTTTATTTAATGGAATCATTATCCAACAAAGAACTGAGGCGGCGCTGCAGCGCCTAGTCCTGGTGCACCTTCGTAAAGCTTTTGTTCGAGCTTTTCTTTTTCAGCAAGTCCTTGTGAGAGAAGATCATTATAATTAATCTGTCCTCCTCCGAAGAGCGTTGTACCAGTATATTTACCACGTACATTGCCTACTGAAATTTTGCTTAATGCAAGTGCATACTGATATACCCAAGGCTCCTTAATAATATCCCTTAGTGGTCTTTCAACATAGCATGGCATTGCACCGTAGAAACGGCTTCCTGATCCCGGTGTACGAGGTGGTGGGAAGAAAACAAGATACTGAGTCCTATCATCGAAAGTATAATACCTACGCGTTGCAAGTAATTTTTCGCGCACTTCCAACCAATTCTTAAGTGTATACCAGCTAATAAGATCGAAGCCATAATTGCCCATCGCATAACTAAAATATGTTTGCTGTGCTAGTGTTTGTTCAATAGTAAACAAGGTATTAACACCGTCAGAGCTTCCTTCTTCGAAGTCAATAACATCAATTACTTTTCTATAATCCATTATATCATAGTCAAAACTATTAACGAACTTCTCTTGACTATTAGATGATGGATTAAAATATTGTGCTAATGTGCCGTTAAAATTAATTACGCTAAGATAGCTTAATGTAGTTAAGATTTGATTGTTAAAAATACCGTCGGAATATATACTTGATAGTGTAGTGGATGAGCTGAAAATACTACTAGTAATTGATGATGTTGCGGCGTAAACTGTTTTGGATGGTGTAATGGTTTTATTAAAAAACGGGGTAATGCTAAACAATTCATCCATCTTAATTCCCTTGCCGTCTATATATAAATTAGAATCAAAAACTAAAATTTCTTCTGTATATCCTGCATATCTTGCAAACATCTCACAAGCTATAGAAATATTTTCAAACAATTGATCGTGATGTAGTTCCAGATTAATTAACGGCGCGCCAAGGCTACGTGTAATTCTATCTCCAAGGCGTGAAAATGTATCTATCTTACTATTAAGATTAGTGCTTTGAAACGCTGTTATAGGCGTAATTGCAGAACAGTCCATATATATTATTTAATTTATTATCGTTAAAATATACAACTAATATTTCTTATAAACTACTAAATGCTTATATCAATGTAATTACTCTATCTCTTAAGAGCGTAAGATCAAATTGAAGGTGTAATAGTCTGTGTAGGTGTTGGTGTTGCAGTGGGTGTCGGGGTAGGTGTGCGTGTATTATTACCACATGTAATAGCTACCGCAGGTCGGTCTAAGAAAGGATTGGTAAAGTTAGCTTTATCTGAACAATAATACACTGTACACGCTGTACCTTCAAACGCTCCAAATCCCCCAGTAGGAGCATTGCCTAAGAAATATACACTAACTAAGTTAGTGCAATAAAAAAACATGTAATCTCCAATAGCCGTCACGCTGCTAGGAATAGTAACACTAGTAAGACCGGTACAGCCTTGAAATGCAGCATAACCAATACTCGTCACATTGCTAGGAATAATAATGTCAGTGAGCTCTGTACAATTAGCGAAAGCAGTACCAATACTAGTTACTACGCTGCCAATATTAACTGCAATCAAAGTTTTATTAATATTACGACTCGAGTCTGTCAATGTAGTATCCATGCTGGAAGATATTGTAGAATCGGAATAATAAAATATTGTTACAAGATTTGGTGTCACTGTTGGTGTTGGTGTTACTGTCGGTGTCACTGTGTGCGTTTGTGTTACTGTCGGTGTCACTGTGTGCGTTTGTGTCGGTGTTATAGTAGGCGTTTTCGTTACTGAAGGCGTAGGCGTTTGGGTCAGCGTCTGCGTCGGTGTTGATGTAGGTGTCTCTGTTACTGAAGGTGTAGGCGTTTGAGTTGTTGTAGGTGTAACTGATGGTGTGCTTGTTGGAGTTTCTGTAGGTGTAACTGATGGTGTAGTGGAAGGCGTATTAGTTTGCGTAATAGTTACCGAAGGGGTTAATGTAGGAGTTATTGTCTGGGTGGGAGTTGGTGTAGGTGAAGTATTTACTGCTGGAATAGCTCCTACACCGATGCCCTCTTGTATAACTGTTTTATAATCAGTGTGTAAGAGTTGTTTTTGACGAACTTGTGCGCGTCTGTAATTATCAAAAGATGGATAATATACAGCCATAACTATTATTTAATTAATTTAGCGGGTTATGCCGCAGGAGTAGCGGTTTCGCCTCCCGCAGCTGCACTACTAGAAGCCGTACCTCCACCAGCTGCTGGCGTAGCTGCGCCTGCTTCTCCACCAGCACCACCGGGCCCAGGACCAAATTCAGGCGGTAGTCTAGACCCTCCACCACCTGCTGTACCGCCTCCTGCTCCCCCGGCTCCTGCTTCGGGTCCTTGACCAGGCGCTACAGCGCCTTGCTCTCTCCAATTTGGTCCACCATTTGTAATTTGATCTAACTCCCAAAGTAATTCTCTATCTTTTCTTAAAAACTCTCTATTAGCCATAAGATCGGTATCTGTCCATCCGAGATATTTTTTCTGTGCATATGTTTTAGAGACAAGATCGCTTTGTGTAATTGAATTAAAGTTTTCTGCTTTAAGCTGGAACTTCTGATTTTCTCTAAGCTCATAGAAGTTTGTCGGTACATTAAGCGTAATATCGATTTCTGCTTCTTTAAGTTTATATTCTTCCCAAAACTTTTTTAGCTTGAGATGCGTAACAAAACCATTTTTAAGCCCAGTAGCAAAGCGCTGCTGTTGTCGAATAATAAATCGTGCAAATTTTAGCTCTTCGCGAAGAATATCTGTTCCATCTTTAAATACATCTTCAACATTAAGACGTGTTACTGGTACTTTAAGCGACTTGTAGAGCTTTTGTACAAAATACATCAAGTCGGTAAGTTCACCAAGATTAGCACCGCCGGGCAACTGGGTAACTGTTGTACCCTCACTACCAGCGCGTTTTGCAAACCAAAAACTATCGAGCATTGATTGCGGATTAAATTTTTGTACTGATGCACCTTGATCAGCATCATAAGTTCTCTTTGACCAGTAATTTGTCATTAATTTGCGTAGATATGCTTCAGCTTTAGGAGGGGGCATATTACCTACATCAACGTTAAAAACCAAACGCTCTGGTGCACGGACTAAACGATAAATTACGATCGCATCTTCAATAAGTGATAGCTGTCTGTAAGCTCTTCTAGCATTTTCTATGAACGGAAGTCTAACTGTCTTTGACTCATTCCATATGCCTGAATTGATGTATGTAACTTGATTAACATCCATTGGAACGAGCTCGACTTTTGATACTTTGCCAGGGTTCTTAGCATCGTAAATATTTTTACGTAACAAATAGCCTCTTACAATCTGGTTTTGTACATTTTCAAAGATTGGGTCAATAAGGTCGGGTGGAATAGCAACAACACCAAGAATACCTTCTTGAGGATATTTCTTATGAACAATATGTTCAAAGTATAACTCAGAATCAACTAAGAGCTGTCTCAAGTACTCCCAACCTCTATTTTCAAGGTCAAAGTAACTAATATACTTTTGAAATTCTTTTTTAAGCTTTTCTTTCTGCTCTTCAGAAAGCGCATCTGTTTTTAATCTTAGTTTAACAATTTCACCGTTATCATCTTTGTTAATAAATTCATCGCATATTTCATCTAATGCATCTGCAACTTCAGAGAAAGCTGCCATTACCCTATAATCCATTAACCTGCGACCTTTATCAGGCTGCAAGTTTGCATACATGTAATTATGATAATCTTTATTTTGAATTACATTTGCGTATAAATCATCTGTAAAAGCTAGCGATGAAGAAATAGATTGTCTGGATAATGCTTCTTCGCGTTTTGTACCTTTATCAAAGAATTCCTCGTACTTAGGATTAAGTGAGTTAATCTTATCTTCAATATTAAGAGACTGATAGGGTAATTTGGAAGAAACGAACTTCATCAAGTCTCTGCCGAATGTACTTTCTCTATTTGAATCCTGGTTTGCCATATTGTTTTATTATATTTATGTGCTCTATTCTAAACTTAAACTATAAATATTCACTTTATTGATTGAGTGACGTAGTATAGTCAACATTAGTAAATTGTGGAATTCCAGAAATTGATATAGTCTCTGTATCGCTTACTAGGTTTGTACTAATTGGATATGTATATGTATTACCGGTAAGCGTGTCGTAATCAGTGATAATTGATGATGAATTAAAGTTATTATTAATAAAATATATGTTTCCAACGGGCTGTTGCATGTATGGGAATAGCCAGCCTTTTATTATAAAAGATGTATCGCCAATAAGACGATATTTTTCGTTCGCCTGGATATCGATTGGATAAGAGAGATTGATTCCACCGTCCCATAAAACTTCGCTTCGTATTTCTTGTGGAATATCAAACCCGCTTGGTACAACTGTACTTGGAATTTGCCAAGAAAGAATGATATAAGGATTATTGTAAGGAACAAAATTTGAAATAATTTGATCCATATCTGATTGAAATTTTGTTATAATAGACATGGAGACGCCGATATTAACAGGCACCGGTGTTCTGTAATATTGTGATGTAGAGCTTATTGAATTATCTGTTGGCCCTCTTGTTAGATAAAACCCGCTATTTTTATTAAAAACACGATCTTCATCGCGCGCTACATTTGTTATACTTACTGCAACTACAGGCACTGTAAGATTTTGTGCTTTGTTTACCAAATCATATAAAACTCGCTCTTTAGGAGCATATACATATCTTACTTGTACTTTGTTTTGCGGTACACGATTCTTATCATGCCTTTTTATAATAATATCATCAAACGCAGCTACAAACTGTGTTATTAGGTCTTTAATCTCAAAATGAAAGGTCTCGAGTTTCACTATAATATTTATTAGCAAATGCGCTCTATAAAAGATTTAGGTAACTTATCTTTTGTACGTTTAAGCGAATTAACTATATTACCATCAAGTATATAGGTGGTTGAAAAATCGTTCTTACTACGAGTTGCTCGGCCACATGCTTGTACTAATGAATTTAGCATCTTATTTTCATACCAATCTTTATCTGTTTCAAATAATTTTTTTATACGCTTTGATGATAAAGGAGGGAATGGAAGTTTAATAATAATCTGAAATCTTGCTAGATCGTCTTTCAAATCAACACCAAAAGATAAAGAGGGTGAAACTAGAATCGTTGGAAAGTCAGCTTCATAATGCTGTTTAAGAATCTCTTCATTATTTGCTAGATCGTCCCTAAACAAAAATCGCTTATTATTGGATAGTTTCGTTTTAAGAAAATTTGTTATATCTCGCGAATGGGTATGAATAATACCTTTATCGTTCTTATGATGCTCAATAATTGTTTTTATTTGTTCGCAAATATCGGGTAGAACGTTTGTTAGGTTTTTATAATTTAATTTATGTTTTGATGATACGTATATAGGCGATTTAGCAGGGTCAAAATCGCTCTCAACCTCTACATATTCATAGTCTTTAATGCCTAGTGTTTTTGCGAAATTCTTATGATCAATAATTGTAGCTGACATTAACAATACATTTTCAGCGTAATCAAAAATAAATTTTGTAAGTCTATCAGCTTTTAGCGGAGTAAAGGTTACCCTTTTACTATCTTTATCAATAATAAATTCGCAATCCTTCCAGAGGCCGTCGACGGTTGTCAATGAATTGTGTAGGTTTTTTAAATACTGTAATTTTATTTTTTCAGGCTGCGAAAGTGTTCGTTGTTTTTTATTTACCCGATTAATTAAAGTATTAATTTGTTCGCTAACGTGAAAAATTAAATCATAAATCCACGCTCTTGTTTTATCTTTATTATCGGTAATAAGCGAGTTAAAGCTAATACCATACTGCTTCAAGCGGTCATATGTAACTTCAGCTGAAAAACGCTTAACCAACTCATCTTCTAATTCTGAGGCTTCATCACAAATAATAAAATTTTTGCGTTTTACATGATTCGGTAATGCAAGAAACATCTTATAATTTAAAACAGAAAAATTTGAAAGAAGTGATTTGTTACGCGCATTATAATAAGGACATCGGTTTTTTTCCCAACACTCATCACGTATTTTTGAAACTAATACACACGGTGCAGTTTCAACATCAAAATTTTGATCAACATCACAAATATAATTAGATTTGCCTTTGAGAATGTCTGTATCTGGGAAAAGTTTTAAATATTGATCTTGCAGTGATTTAGTAATTGTCAGAGCAAATGTCCCAAATGGTGGCTGTGACAAGCAATCGACTTCATTAATATAATTACCGGCAAAATCTTGTTTATAGGCTGCATAGCTCTCAATACTGTTAACAAATGTTGTATTTGGCTTTGAACCTAATCCGGATAATGTCTTAGCAAGAAAGCTTTTGCCTGTCCCGGTTGGAGCACAGCAAATTACAAATTTTTTTCCATTATTGAACGCGCGCTCAACGCCACGAATAAGTTTGACTTGCTGATTACTCGGCTCATACTCTCTTGGAAAATGCGAAAGATATCTGCTAAACACGTGTTAATTATATACTATAAAAACAAAAATTAAACTGCAGTTATCGATAATCTTTTATTAAAGAGCTTTGACGTCTTCTCTATTCCGAGAGTTCGAATAATGTCTGTCAGTTGTTTATTTTTTTCGCAAAAGGTATTAATTGTATAGTCAAAAACAACTTTATTATTAAGCACATTCAATGCAAACGGGTACGGAATTTCATAGATAATTTTTTTGTTATTCTTTTCTTCACATATAAGTGTAAAGACACAAAAGAAATCTTTTACACAAAATAAAATAAGCTTTCCTTTTTTTACAATTTTATTTTCTAGTGCAAAAATTATTTTACTTTGTAAAAGTTTATTGACACCCGCCTCTATCTGTTCAATTGATGTCATGAATTCATAAACCTCATTTTTTGCTGCGCGTCGAGTAAAGAAAGACGCTCGTTAAAAAATTTCCAAAACTGTTTATTTGCAGGAATTACATTAATTAAGTCACAAGCAGACATGTTAATACACCTATAGTCCTGCATAAAAATATCCCAAGTAATTAAAAGATTTTTTACGTTAGGATCAAATTTAGGATAATTAATCGCACGACGATAATTTAATGCAATTCTGCCTTCTGGGCTCATTAGCAATGCAAGCGAATTGGTACATAGCATTCTTCTTGCTGGTGGAACTCCTGCCCGAGGACGTCGGCGCAGAAATTTAATTTCCGCCACGTTGCTTAGAAGAAGATTTTTTAATGTGGGAAGCGACACTTTCATCGTCTTTTCTTAAAGAACAAATACCAAAAATACGCTGCTCGTTTAAGAACAGCCCTTTCTTTAGAGTACCAAAACCATCAATATCTAAGTTAGCAACAGGCACACCTAAATTGTTTGGAAAACAAACATAGTCGCCTTTCTTAACATATTTGGCATTGGGCCCACACAAGACTACTTCACCAATTCTCCACGCTTTTGTATCTGCGTTAATCGGTATAACAATACCATTGCGTACAATAGATGTACCATCTGAGGTTTCATCCATATATTGTACTAAGAGAATATCATCTAAAAGAGCATTAAGATTATAACCATAAAATACTGAATTAAATGAATTTTTAGGTAATTCTGATAAATCTAACAAGCTTTTTTGTGTCGGCAAAACATCTATATTTATAGGCATAAAGTAATTTAATTAACCTGGCTATTTAATCAATCTTTTTGTTTAGTTCAAAAATATAATTACGTATCTCTCTTTTAGAAAGCTCTATATTTTTTGATATTTGTGTTACAATCTCTTCATCTTGGGCGTTTTTTTGTTCTTTATTTTTCTTAAAATAAGTTATTTTTTTGGCTGGTACTTTTGGAAAAGTCGCACAAAATAATGAAAAGAGATCTTTCTTAGATTCAAATATACCTATATATTTGTTTAAGGTGTTCGAAAGTTTAGCCATAGACGGAGAATACATGCTAAGCCAGCGATTAACCAAAAAAGGCTGAAACTCCGATTCTTCATCTACAGTATTAAGACAATTTTTATTTTTAGTATAAGCAATATTTGAAATAAAATCAAATATTGTCATTAACAAATAACTTTTGACGTTGCAATAAAGATATCGTCATTCATCTTATAGAACAACTCTACAATATCTTTCATAAAAGCAATGGCCTGCTCGTTTGAGAGATTAGTTGAATAAGCAAACGCAGGCGCTTTCTTACCAGCTGTGATATTAATACCCGTATGGCCAAGAGCAACATTATTTGAGGAATATGTAATGCTCACGCTACACTTGCCTTTAGGCTGCGCAATACCTGCTTGCATATGCTCTTTATGTACAATCAAATCATCTCCGTCAACTTCAATAGGCGTTTCAAGATATCTTGTACTAAGAATTTGTGCGATTTGAGTATTAAAAAGACGCTGCCAAGCAACAGCACCAAAGGGATCAAGATTAGGAATCTCCCAAAGGAAGTTAATTGCATCATCACTGTAGATGTAATCGTTGTTAAGGACGTCTTCACTATCGATCATCCCTTCAGCCTCTACTTTCATTGGCGCGCGAAATGCAATTATATTACCAATGGGGAGTGTCCTTTCACGGAAATATTTGTAAGCAAATCTAGAATGAAGAAGTTTACCATCGTAGCATTTAACATCGTTTAAAATCATATTAATATAATAACGTCAATTCTTTAAAGTTCAAGAAGGTTTTTTAACTAAATTTTTAAGTTTTTGCAAAGCGACATCGCTCTTGCCAAGCGAAGGCGGCATGCCGACAATATTAAATGATTCAAAAAAATTAACATTTACAAAGCATCTTTGAATATTATTTTTAAGACATAATTCATTTACTGCACCCTCTAGTCTATATGCATCAAGATGTTCAGTAAACGTTTCATGAAACATATTATTAAGAAAATAATCAATGTCACAAATAAAGGCTGAAAAGTCCATTACATAATTGTTCGCAGGCTCAATATCTTTTGCGCGCGTTTTAGTTAAATTTATATTGTTGGATATTTTTATATTGTGTGCTTGTCCAACTCCTGGATGATTTGAATATGCATCGCTCTGTACGCCCTCATTTAATCTATGTAATAGGTTTATATGTTTAATATCTTTATGTGCTCTGTAAAAATCAATAACATCCCTAAAATCATTAAAATTATTATATGTAAAAAATTCATCGTCCTGTATCCAGATAAAATCTGTCATACCACGCTCTTTTAAAAAATTAAGATGCTTATATATAGTACTGCCGAGACTCATATCTTGATAAACAAAAAACTCACAAGATGGTAAGACTGTTTTAATTTTATTAGCTAATTGTTTGCTATGTTCAATATCTATATTATGAAAATTAAACGTCTGCAAATCGAGCAATTTGTAGCTCTCAATCTTTCCTTTATTATGGCAAAGTGCATCAATTAAAAAATCTCTATTCTTACCATCACTGCCTGGAGACCAACGTAACGTACCCTTATATGTTTGAGTAAAATTAGCTATTCTTTTCATTGCGCATTTTAAAGGGAAAATCGGTGCATATACCATAACATTTTTCTTTTGGAAAAACGTTTGTTACCAGAATAGATTTATTAGTAATCTCTTTACCCGGGTATGTCCATATAACGCCTCTCGATGTTAGTGTAAAATCGTCTTCCTGATGCCAGAAGCAATGTATGTTATCTTTAAGCATGTGATGAAGTGCTTCAAGGTTTTTTGCATGACACCAGAGCTGTTCTCTTAATAAAAATTCTTTTGTTATTGGTATCTTGGGCGTATCGTGGCCAAGATAGTACATATTATCTTTGAGCCATACATCCACTTCAACATCAAACCCCATATCAATACATTCCTCTACTATTTCAGGCACATTTTCTCTTTTTGGATCGAGTCCAAAAATATTACCGCGATGCGATATAATCTTCATGGATGATTTTCAAGAAAATAACTTAAATCTTCTGGTGTACCGATACCCCACATCTTATCATTAGCAATTTTAAATACTTTTATTTTTTTACCGTCTTGAATTGCTTCGTTAAAAACAGGGCAAACATAAAATTCATTATTAACACGAATATTTTTATGTATCATCTGTTCTGCATATTTTACGTAGTCTGATCCTTTGCGCCAAAAGTATATACCTACAGTAGCAAGATTGCTTATAGGTCGCTTCTCCGCAACTTCGCATACATACTCCTCATTATTAAGTTTTGCAAAGCTCCACTTAGGATGTGTTGATTCAAATACCAGGATACCACCGTCGACGTGATCAGCCATCATTGACCACATAAATTCACTACTATCCCAGTCAATATATTGATCTGAATTTGCCATAATTAATGGCGTATCGTTATTAATATATTCTTTTGCTAGCAATGTAGTGCATGCAGCGCCTTCAGTTAAGCTATCAGAAATTGTTAATTTGCATCCGGGTGAAATTAAATTTAAAGTATCTTTTAAATTATATTTTTCGCTATGAGCGCGCTGCGCTATAAAAATATGCTGTCCCTCAATATTTATATTATTTACGACAACCTGAATCATAGGCTTACCTCTTACTTCGATAAGAGGCTTTGGAAACGTGTATCCAGCTTTTTCAAATCGCGTTCCAGCACCCGCCATAGGAATTAAAACGTTAATACTACCCCCTACCCATTTATGTGTTTGTGCTGTATTGTTTGCCATATCGATAGTTGTACGTATTTTTTCATACGTAACATCATTAGTACATAATACAGGACAGAGGTAAGCTCCAGAATTTTGTGCTGCTTTTTTACCTATATTAGAATCTTCTACAATAAGACACTCTTTTGGATCAACTTCTGCCTGAATCATACTACGCAAAAAAATCTCTGTATTCGGCTTTGCCCTTTTGACGTCTTCATTGGATAGGAAAAAATTTATATAAGATAAAAATCCTTTTTTAAATAATATATTTTTTACTGTTTCGCGAATGGAATTTGATGCAACACTAATTGAATAACCTTCCCGCTTTAATCTATCCAAAACTGTTATTAATCTTTCATCTGGATCAATATTAGAAAGTATAAATTCCGCAGTATATTCTTGTTTTTTTGACCAAATATCTTTATAAAATTCTACCGGTAGTCCTTTAAGCCGCGTCAACATTTCTAATTTTTTATTAGTTGGTAAGCCATCATATGTAGAGAAATGCTCTTCCTTGGTAATAATATATTTTTTATCAAATGACTCTAAGGCTTTGTTGAGCGAATAGTAGTGTAATTCGCGAGCATCGACTAAAACACCGTCTAAATCAAAAATAATATGTTTTATCATATCTGTCCAATAGTATCGTGACTAGATCTTAATATGCCAGCTTGCAAATTTGGTATATACTCGAGGATATCTTTTCCATGAGTTCGATGAAAATTGATTTGCTTATATTCTTCCGGCACGCAACCGATTGTTAATTTAGAAATACTATCAAAATTTTCATATACTTTTAACCCACTAAGGTATTTTTCATCTGTTATGTATATATAGTCATTAAACCCTTTACCGTAAAAATCCGTTAAATAGAATTTATTTTTTGATAGTTGCGTTAAGTTAGGAAATTTATGTATTTTGTTGTCGAATCTAGAGACAATAACAAAGTCGTAACTTTTATTTTTTCGCTCTTCGAATAGTTCAATACATTTTTGTAGTGAGTAAAGGTGAGATAATAAATTAAAAACATTATTTTCTGTATAATATGGTTTTATTTTTAATATTTCTTTAATTTCGTTACTAGGAGCAAATTCTTTTTGTTGTTCATATGCTAAAGCAATAGGTTTATAGAATGCCTTAATCGCTTCTACTGTATTCTTATGAACTTTAAGATCACTAGCTCTACACCAATCGGAAACAGGATATGATTTTTGTGATTCACTAAACCAGAAATGAGTATACACATCAACAGTAGCTTGTGAATATATATGCTCTTTATGTGACTGTACAGAGTTTAAGTTTTCAAGATATCTAGGTTGTCCGTAGAAACAAAGAGCAACGGTCATTTAATCCTCTTTTTGTTTTAATAATCTTAAGGTCGAATTAACATTCATCTTATATTTCCATGTAGGCCTGCAGCGCGCGGACCACTCACAGTCTTCACCTTGTCCCCAGCAGCGATTTTCATCAAATTTATTATTTTTTAAGTAGTTTGTTTTTCCAATAATAACGGTACCATTTATATACATATCATTATTAACAAACTGATAGTCGTCGTATAATAATCTGTTAGCAGGAAGCCGCTTTCCGTTATGCTCTAATCTATAGGGAGCTGTACCACACCACCAAAGAAGCCAATCCCGCCATCTAATATTATCCTTATTTCTTATTTGACACATGCAAACATCCCAATCTGTCTCAAAAGAAAGAAACCCCTTATACCAGTTTTTATCGAACGAAACATAGTCATGAATAATAATAGTATTTTCAAATCGCGCTCTATCAAAAATAATATTTTTCTTTTTTGTTATCCAGGCTCTTTTAATATTTTCGTCGAAATATAAGACAGTAATATTATCTTTTTGAATATCTTTTTTTTGGTTATTACCACCAATAATAATAAGCTCATATTGGTCTGGAGATATATTGAGATCTAAGATACTTTGAATAGCACTATATAAAATCTGGTTTTGCTCTTTACAAATATCACCGCTCTCTGTAAGCGTAATATTTTCAGTAATAATGCCAAAAGTCCAATTACTATTGCTTAAAGTATTCATGATTAAAGAACCTATCAGAAAGAACTTTATAATTATCGCCAAAAACATTTATTGTATTATAAGACGGATGCACGCTAAAGCCGTTATTAATAAATACCATATTTAATTTATTATCTTCTCGATATAGATTAAGAGGTACTTCATCAAACCCGTCTTTAAATAAGCTTGTATCATTTAAAATTTTTGTCCAGACGTCTTTTTTAATTCCAAAAACACTATTACAAAAATATGGCTTTTGATCTGTATAGAGAGAGAAATTTGTTTCGTTCAATATTTTATCTAGATTCTTTAATACGCAATTAAGTAGAAATGTCTGTGCAGCAGATGAAAACCGTACAGGGTGAACACCTTTATAATAATGTTGAATTCTACCTACCTCGTTATAAAAATTATCTGAATTCCATTCTTTTGCATGAAATGTATGTTCAATAAGAGGTTCATAATTTGCGCCCCATATGCTCGGTAATGCCGTTTTAAGAAAAATATTATATAATATTTCACGCTCTTCTTGTGCAAGAAATTGATTAGCAAATTTATCTACTGTAGGAATTCCGGTAGACAGTATTGGTGAAATAAATAGATTATTTTTATCCTCTAGAACATTTAAATTACTAAGCATATATTCCCAGACATTAGCTGGTACAAAAATATCCTCATCAAGCTTAATAGCATATTGATCGCTGTTTTCTAGTGCTGTTTTAATCTTTGTCATGTAGTCGCCGTTTTTAATTAAAAATACGTTAGAGTGAACATCTTTAGAAGCGAGAAAATCTTTATCTGCTTTCCAGTCTCTTTTAGTTGATGATATTAAGAAATTGACAACAATATCTTTTTTTAAGCTGCTAGAAATTTTAGTAATTTCTTTTAGGAAACTATTGACATATAAATATCTATCATGTGGGATATAATTAATTGATATTTTCATATTTTTCTTTAGGGTAGCGGGTTAAATGCCGACTATATACATCAATATTACTATTGTGTAGGGATTTATACGTACCGTCAATTTTACTACACACCCAAAATTCGCATTTATGCCTCTCACTTAATACAACTGGTAAATCAGATACCCAGGGAAGAGTTTTAATATGAGATGTCTTCGACCACCATATATTACCTGAAAAGTGTTTTACTGGAGTGTCTACTAGATCTACCCCTACTGCATCGCATGTTTCAAGTTGTTTGATAGCCGTTTTATATTTCAATATATTAAAATATAGCATATAGTCTCTCCACTCCTCTATACAAGGGTTGTTAAAAGATGTTACACCTTTTGTATGTATATACAAAATATTTGCATCTTTAATATTTGAATATTGTTTAAGAAGATTGAGAGTGCTTAATTCATATATTCCAAGATCACACTTTTCAGGAAATATTTTAATTTTGTCTTCAGGGGGTATGACGACTAATTCATCACCTGCAATATTAACATATATACGGTGTAATTCGTCGAGCAGCCCACTGTTTTTAAGTTTTTTAAAAATATCACTTACTACAGCTTGATATTTACCTACAGTAGCAACATGTAAAAAGCAAACGTTTTTCATTTTTAACTTACAGTAGAATTATTCTATTGCTTCAGTGACTTTATCATTATAGATATAAGTTCTCATAAATTTATCGATATGATAGCTTGTTTTTGCTTCTCTATTAATTTCAGAAGCCCAGGCCCAATCTTCACCGTACATAAGATCAGGAAAGTGATATTTCTGCGCTAATTTGCGCTTCCAAAAGCAGCAATGCCATGGCGGGCGTTTTGCATTCGGTATTTGTACAGAATCATTTTTTGGATATCCAAGTTCAAATGTAAGTTCATAGCGTGGTGAATCGTTTATAAAAACGTACTCCTTAAACGTTATCACATCGACATCAGGATTACCATTAATAGCTTTAATCGCTTCTTCAATATAAAAATCATGTACCACGTCGTCATCATCCATAAATGCTACAAAATCACCACGAGCTATATAAAGAAGTGATTCGCGTTTAAATCCAATTGAACGTCTCTTATTATCTAAAAATACAAGCAGCTCGACGTCGTCTGGGTTGGTAAGCTTGGCAACCTGCGCTTCAAGATTAGTAAATAATTTAAGCATTTTATTGGCTACACGGTTAGGTGTACTCGGAATTAAAATTGACAATTTTGGTTTTGGTGAATGTTTGCTCATAAATTATTTTTTTCCGCAATCGACTTTTGACCAATCGGGAGTTATATTAAGATACTTACTAAGAGTTTTTACTGCTTCAACTCGCTCCGGTGCTAAGTCATGCCAAAGTTGATCACTTATTATATCGTGGTTATCTGAAAGCATTCTGTCTGCCGTATTATCTTTTTTTCTTCCTCCGTAAATCCAATGATTATGCTGTATATGTATATCACGCCGGTAAGTTACCCTGCCAAATGCATTAAATGTTTGGTACATCCATTGATCAGACCAATTAATTAAGAAGTCCTCTTTACAAAAATAACCAAGCACTTCATAATATTTTCTATGTACAAAAGCGTTAACACAAATTTCATCAAAATTACGATGCCCATCATAACAATGTAAAAGTTTTATGTTATCTGCAGGGCAAAACGTTTTGTTAAATTCTTGAAGAATTTTTTTATCCCAATCAGGCGTCATAAAAATCATATCATCACCTACGTAGCCAAAAAGCTCACTATTAGTATTAGCAGCTAAAATATTCCAAATACGATTTATACCTATAAATTTTCCATTATTTTTAATATCAACAATACGTACGAACGGTATTGCTTGAGCTATTTTATAAACAATGTCTCTTTTGGGGTCATCTTCATCAACACCAAAAACTAACTCAACATTATTAATATCGCTTACCGTAGTAATGATTGAACTTATAAGTGTAAGCTTGAGATTTAACCTCTCTCTACTCGGTACTAATAAACTTATTTTCATTTTGGTTTTATTGATTTAAGAAACTTAATAACGTTTTCCTTTGATGTATCTGGTACACAACCTTGCCATGCAGGCATATACCCGTGCTTTTTCCTAAAACATTCAGCTCCTTTTGTAAAATTTTCCTGCCAATCTTTTCTTGGTCTTATTGCGCTACTTTTTTCTGAACATTCAATTTCATCTAGATAGTCCATACTGTTAGCAAGATCTGGCCAATTCCAGTAAGGTGTTGTATAGCCGGCTTTGTATATTCTATAATCATGATCTACATGATCAAACGCGTTAAGAAAATCATCATCAATTAGGCCAACCTCTTCAAGTACCTCGCGTGTGTAATAGCAAAAAGCACCAACACTGGCAGAGTTAATAGCTATCTTTACACTACCATAGTCAACAACAAACCGCGGACATGGCTTACCACCGGATATGTTATTTTTATTTGCCGGTCCGTGATAACCAAAATTAAAATGCTGTATTCCTGTTATATTTCGTGCTTCTATATATTTGTCAAAAACAGTAGGGTCTTTAATAACAATATCATCTTCAATAAGGAAAATATGATCACAATTCTGCTCAAGAAGATATTTTAAAGCTTTATTTTTCGTTTTACCTACACCAAGGTTTTCCTTATTATGTATGTATTCAAATTTACGTATGTTATGCAGTTTTATAACGTCTTCAAAATCAGCGCCATCGTTAACAACTACAAGTTCAACGTTTTGTGGTATAGATTTAAAACATTTTAAAAAGAATTTGGGTCGATTACAAGTAACTATACCTACTCCAATCTTTTGCATATTCAGATATATTAGTATAAATAAAAGAAATGGCAATTACCTCTTCAAATAGCAATAGTATTAATATAGCTGATTTACCGCAAACACAAGAAGCAGTTAATGGTGATCTGTTGCTTATACAAACAGATAGCGGTATTCAAACAATAGATTTTCAAAATTTTAATGTTGTAAAGACAGATGCTGCTGGTAATGCTACTGTTGAAGGTGGTCTTTCTGGTGGTAGTTGTAGCTTCACTAATATTAAGAGCAGTGAAACAGTATCGAGCTTAAATTTTACCGCTAATGACCAAGCAGGTGTTTTTGCGCCTGCAGGCTATTATAATGTCTTTACAATTACCGGCGGTCTAGTTACTAGTGCATCTTATGTGCTTGGGTCTCCAGAATATCAATATATAAATAATACCGTTCTACCAACATTAACTACCTTTCAAAATACTATCTATAGAATTGTTGTTGATGAATCAAGCAATGATCCAGGTCAAAGCTATGTAACGATTAATGCAAATAATGTCTCACAAGCATATAATATTGCAGGGTTTTTTAATCGTCACCCTGACATATCGCCAGGCTCGATACAACCTCAACATATTCTACTCACATCTACAGTACCGCTTTCAACTTGCCCATATGTAACAAATGTTCTTAACGACGGGTTAAACGGTTTAACATTTACTGCAAATGCGGGCTACCGAGTGAAAGAAGAATCACCTCTGTATTGGAGATTGTTGTATACGTATACAACAACATAATTAAATGCGTACGCAAATTCCGATTGTGAATAATGGCGATTTACTTGTCATTCAATCAAGTGATTATACAAGAACAATAGATTTCGAAAATTTTAACGTTGTAAAGACAGATATAAATAAAAACGCTACAGTGTTTGGTGATTTAACAGGTAGTGATAGTTTTTTTACTAAAGTTTCTGCCACAACGCTTATATCGAGTAAAAATTATAGTCTCAATGGCCTTTCAGGCGTCTGGACTGGACCTGGATCATATAATAAGCTTACCGTTAACGGCGGGTTAATTACAAGTGCATTTAATGTTATAGGGTCGTTAGAGTTTAAAACGTTAACAGGCACAATTTTACCTGCGCTTACGGCATATCAAAATAGCTTATACAAATATATTGTTGATGTATCAATTAACACACCAATAGCTTCGGGTGGTCTTATTAGTAATCCAGATCCTTTTACTATCTTACAAAACACAGATTCAAGAAAATGTATTGTATCAGGCTTTTTTATCAAATATCCTCGAGTTAATGTTGCAGATTTAAAATCATACCATTTCTTTTTTATGCCACAAAATGCTCTTTCTGGCGCCCCATACGCTTTTGATATTAGTCGCGATGTTAGAGGGCCTAATTTTGATAATTTAGTTTTTACTGTTAATGCTGGCTATAGAGTGCGTTATGATACTCCGCTACTCTGGCGTATCTTTTACTCAGAATCAATTTGAGTGAAACAAGAGTGCTTTATTAAGCTTAATTAAAGCTTTACGAGGATGAATACCTTCATCAAGTAAACGCTTATATTCTGCTCTAAAAGCTTTAACGAACGTTTCTGATAGCCTAAAGTTTTTAGGATAAAACTCTCTCTTAACTGTCTTAATATATTTAAAGCTTTCTAATAGCTCTTCATACTTATCATTAAACTGTGCCATGTTATTATTTATGGCTAGTAATGATTCTATTTGCAATAGCCGCTTCTAATTTTTCATCTTTTAAAATGCCTTTCTGCATATTTAAAAGTTGTTCCATCTTGCTTAAGTTATCTGCATCAAGAATACTTTTTCCTTCATCTATAAGATCTCCTTGATTATCAATATAAAGCTTACACATCTCAATACGTTGTTCAGGATTACCAAAGACTTCTATCATAGGAGGTCTATCATCTTCTTTCATAAATGGACAGACTCCTTTAGACATTAAATTACGTGCTATAGCTTTAAAAATATTATCTATCTCTTCAATAAATTCCTTATCAAGCTCTCTATTCTCTTTTATTTCAAGCTTAACCGGTGCAGCCCTTGTAATAGGTATAAAGAGAATAATATCAATTGCACGCATACTCTCTTGTACAAGCGGTATACATTTATCAATAAATTTTTTATCAATATCTGATGTTTGCTTTTCTTCACTCCATAATGAATATACAAGGTTATCTAGCGGACATCTATCAAATATAATCTTATCTCCTTTTTCTGTTTTTTGAATATCATCAATTAGACAATTTAAAATCTTCCATTGACCATCTTTATCAACTTTTTTATTAATATTAAGTTTTTCGTCTTTAAGAACTTTCCTGTATGATTCCTGCGAGCGACTATATGCAGGCCAATATTTAATAAAATCATTTATAAAAGTCGACTTACCTTGACATGCCGTACCCGATATTGCAATTCTCATGTTATACTTTAAGAGCTTTGTTCCAAATTACAAGCTGTAATCTCGGACTAAACTTAAAATTATATTTTTTGCATAAATCAGCAACAATAGGGCATTTTTCGGTATGTTCATCCCTACTGCCACAACAAGGCATAAGCCAAATACGGTCAATGGGTATTAAACAATCATATACATATTTTTCCAATATTTCCCTAACTTCATCCTCACCATTAACTACAAACTTAAACCCTGACTTGTTTTGCGCATGCCATTTTAATACTTCAGGCTTATATCTTTTTTCAACTGGATCACCGTTATTACTCAGCTTGGGTGATGTAGTAAAAGTTGCGTTATATTTCTCTCTCCATTCTGCTGCCGGTAATATTGTTGCGTTTGTTTCAAAATCAATTTTCGGAATAAATCCATATCGATCTTTAAAGGCTTTAACTAACTCTAGAAGCTTGTTTTGTTGAATAAGCGGTTCACCGCCAGTAATTTTCCAAATAGCGCCGTCTTTTAGATAGCAGTTATACCTGTTTTGTGACATATACTCAAAGATCTCATCAAACGTCATTCTATTTTTTACCGACCAGCTAATAAAACTATCACAACCGTTAGGTGAATCTGCAGATGCAAAGCCTTTGCATGTTAAGTTACACATTGAGAGGCGCATAAACACAGAAGGATGGCCTACGTATTCGCCTTCGCCCTCTAGTGTATAGAAGAGTTTATCATCGCTTAGAAATATTGTCTGGTCGCTCATTAGTCTATATTATAATGTATTTTTATAATAATCAATAGTTAAATCTAAGCCCTGGTCAAAAAAGCTTACCTCAGGTTGCCAATTAAGCTCTGCTTTTATTTTGCTGGAGTTAATCTCATATTTTAAATCATGGCCTTTTCTATCTTCAACAAATTCTATGAGGCTTTCTTTCTTATCTAATTTGCTTAAAACACGCTTTACGAGATCAATATTTGAAACGGTACAGTTTGATCCAATATTATAAATATCACCCGCTTTACCATTATTTAAAACAGATAAAATAGCATTACAGTGATCTACCACATAAATCCATTCCCTTATATTTCTACCATCACCATAAACAGGTATTGGCTGATCAGTTAAAGCATTAGTAATTAACTTTGGAAGTAATTTTTCTTTGTTCTGTCTAGGTCCATAATTGTTACAGCATCTTGTAATACAAACATCTAGATTATATGTCCTATTATAGCTTTTAACAATAAGATCGGAAGACGCTTTTGTAGAGGAATATACAGAACTCGGATCAAGTATTGTTGTTTCCTGAAAAGCATGCTGCTCTAGTGTATTAATAGAGCCATAGACTTCATCAGTACTTACATGGACAAATCTCTTAACATTTTGTCGCTTTGCAAATTCAAGCATATTAAACGTACCAAGAACATTAGTTAAAACAAATATCTCAGGTCCATATATACTGTTATCAACATGTGATTCAGCTGCTAAGTGTATTACGTAATCGATATCGTTTAAATACGGTGTAACAAACTTAATTTGCTCACTCTTAGTTATATCAACTTTATGAAAAAAAACGCGTTTGTTAGAGCTCATTTTACCTTTAAAAACAAGGTCCGCTGCATATGTTTCATTATCAATACAATGTATATTCGCGTTTGTTTTCTCTAAAAGTACTTCTATTAAATGTGAGCCAATAAACCCTAAACCTCCAGTAACAACAATGTTCATTTTTTATTATTATATGTTACAAAAGAAGATTATCCAGAATAAATATATATAGATGTCGAAAAAAGACAGACAGCTTAAAAAAGCTGCCAAAGCTAAAGATGAGAACGGTATTATTAGAAATGATATTTTTCTTAACTTTAAAATTGACCAGAAATTTCATTTAAACGATCATCATAAAGCCTTTGTTGAAAAAGCTATAGATGATGCTTCTCAAATTATCTTTTGTGATGGACCTGCAGGATCATCAAAAACCTATCTGGCTGTATTTGTTGCTCTTAGTATGCTTAGAGATAAAAAAATAGACGAGATTGTATATATTAGAAGTATTGTTGAATCTGCAACGCGTAAACTAGGCAGTCTACCCGGAGAAGTAGATGAAAAATTTAAACCATGGAGTATTCCGTTAATCGAGAAATGTGATGAGCTAGTCGGGAAACAAATTACAGAAATGTTATTTCAAAGCGATTATTTAAAAAGCATACCGGTAAATTTTCTACGCGGTGCAACGTTTATGAATAATGTAGTAATAGTTGATGAAGCTCAAAATCTCGAGCATAGCGAATTAGTTACTATTCTTACGCGGTTTGGTAAAAATTGTAAATTATTTGTTATAGGCGATTCTTTGCAGTCTGATATTCAAAAATCAGGTTTTGCAAATATTATGAAAGCATTTGATACAGATGTAAGTAGGGAAAATGGTATTCAGACTTTTCACTTCACAGAAGAAGATATAACGAGAAGTAAGTTACTTAAGTTTATTGTTAAAGTTATCGCCAGTATCAAGACTAAATGATTTTTTCTTTAAATTAAGATATATGTTCTCAATTGCTTTATAATCGTCTTTTAATTCCTTCTCTTGAGGTTTGGGTAAATAATCGGTTATTTCGCCACCATAGAGTTGCTGTCTTGTTTCAGCATCCATTACTGACCCCAGCTAGTACCGCCAAATAAATTAGAATAACCTGTTGTAATCTTATTACCTACACGTGCAGCCTGAGGCTCTGCTGGAGGTACATTTTTGAGAATATTTGAAACATTCACACCCGTCTCTTCTGCAACATCCTCTAAAAAGTCTCTAACTTGATTTATTGGTGCTTGTATTGTTGTTGCAATCGTCTCACCAGATTGTTGAGGTTCAGCTGTAGTACTATAAGAAACAATAGCAGAATTTTTATCATGTTCCCATACTTCTACCTTTTCGACCCAGCATCTATTATTTGTAATGCCTCTTACATGTCCATCAGCTACATCAAAACACCATTCTGCGGTTCTTTCAATTCCGACACCTTTAGACATAACTCTCAAATCACATCCACCGGTTGTATGTAGCTGTTTAAACACTTCAAGCAAAGGATCATCTGCTGCAATACATAATGTATGATCAAATTGTTTCTCTAGAACTTGCTTAAGACCCTTTAACCCACCAAAATCTACTACCCAATTTTTTTCATCTAAATAATTACATGCAAACCAAAATTTAGCTACTAATCTATATCCATGTATAAATTTGCAATGACTATCAGCTTTCCATTGTCTAAATGCACAGCTACCTAATTCAATTATCTTTGTACTCTCGTATTTCATATTTTTATTATATACCTTGTTAACTACTATATCAACTAACAACAAAAAATGTGTAGTAACTGTCTTTTCTATATCCTGTATTATTATAAGGATATTTTTTTAAAAATCAACTGTTATTTTACAGTTCCGATAATATTATTTTCTTTTATATACGATTCGGCCGCCTCTTTGCTATTAAAAATAAGAGGATAAAGCTTTTCATCAAGTACGACTTTATTATTGGAGTCAATTATTAAAAACCCCCTTTTACGGAGATATACTGGTATTTCAGATTTTGCTGGCATACACGTATTTATATTATGTGTGCTGCACTTACAACGTTTCCATCTACCTTTTTAACTTGGTATTTTTTAATACGACCGTATTTACCGACTAAGTTAAATACATCACCTTCTTTAGGCTCACGTTGGCCAACGGTCATAGCTGTTTGCGCGACAGGAGCTGCTGTAGTACTAGTAGCGGTGCCTGCAGTTGATCCTGCAGCTGCTGTACCACCTGTCACTCCGCCGGTAGCTTGTGTACTTCCAGAGGTTGTTTGCTGTGCTGGGGTTTTAGCTTTTGTAAGCAAAGTTTTAATAATATCTTTATCAAAATCCTCTATCTTTGTATCTGTTGTAGTTTTTGTTGGTCTCTGTCTTTTTAGATCTTCTGGCTTATTAGATGCAAGTTTTTGTTGTATGCCACGTAGCCCCTTTGCAAGTTGACCTTTACCGGTAACAGCTGTATGTATTTTTTTTGGTGCTTCAAGAGTTGAAGCTGCTAAACCTGCAGTTCCGCTTATGGCAGTTTTAGCCATGCCACCTAACTTCTGAAGAAAATTTTCTTCATTTAGAATAGCATTTACAAGATCGTTGAATTCAAGCTTCTTCATCTGTTAAAAATCCTCTATATAAGTCTGCTAGTTTATCTCCAGTATACCCGCATTGACGAATAATAACTTCAATATCACTTAAGCAGTTTGTATTATTAATTTGTATAATTATCGGATCGTTCATTACTTTACCATCTTTAAGTAAATGCTTAATTAGATATTCTTTAAAACAGCAAAATGAATCGTAGTCTGCTTCTGCTGCTAGCGCTTCAATAAACTCTTCCGGTATATCATGTATACTCATTTCTGGTGAAAGTACTAATATTTTTAAATGACCTTTGCCTTCTTCTAAGACATAACCTTCATATCCATCTACTTTAGAAAAGTCAGCTTCAGCACTTACTTGTGCGGGATCTACTTTAATGCGAATACGTTTTAAAGCTGTCTTCTTCAGACTTTCTAATATTACGTCATTATACTTCACATAATTATTTATGTTGATCTCGTTACATCTTATCATATAATCGTAGATATGTCTAAAGTAAAACTCGCTTTCGCTAATCATAATCATCCTCATACACAAGAAGAAAGAGAACAAATAATTGAAAGGGCATCTAAGGCTTATGAAGCTTACATGGATGCATTAGGTTATGATTGGAGAAATGATCCTAACAGCGATAATACCCCACATCGCGTGGCTAAGGCCTTCGTAGAAGACTTCGCATGGGGTTGTTATAGTAAGCCACCGAAGATTACAGCTTTTGATAATATTGATCAATATGATGGCATGGTTTGTCAAAATAATATTAAATTGACTTCGCTTTGTTCACATCATCATGCACCTTTTACTGGTGTAGCTCATGTTGCATATATTCCTTCGAAGGAAGGTAAAGTTATTGGTCTAAGCAAGCTCAATCGTATTGTTGATTGGTTTGCTCGCCGTCCGCAGGTACAGGAAAACCTTACTATGCAAATTCATGCGCATATTGATCTAGTATGTGAAAAGAATAATGGGGTAGCCGTAATGATTGAAGCTAATCATACTTGTTGCTCTAATCGTGGTATTAGACATGATTCAACGATGCGTACAGCTAGAATGTCTGGAGCGTTCTTGGATAATAATGATAATTCGCGAGCTGAGTTTTACAAGTTTGTTGAGTTTGCGCAGAATTAATTAAATTTTTTCTCTTGCTTGTTTACGCTTAAGAAGTATTTCCTCTGGAATTGCTTTACCTGTTTCCATAAGACGCGTAACGTACCAATCTGTTGAATATAGATAATACTTTGCTTCTTCTTTTGGATCTATGGGTGTCTTGCTAGCAGCATTATTTCTCAATGCTTCAGCCTGTTCATTTGTTATGGGAACAGAATTTGCAGGAAGAAGATGTTTAAAATTTACATCTTCTAAAAAGTGCACTTCATTGTTTGGATCTTTATAATACATAAATTACCTCAATTCACTCCAGCGTGGGGCCGCTCTTTGCGAGTCAACATAATATCTTCCATCAGGTGGTACAATGCCCACTGAAAATCCTTGGCCATTTATAAGACCTGAAAAATTAATTCCATCCACCATGACATCATTTACATACAGAAAATTTTGATAACCACTATTAGGACACTGCACAGCTACTACTATGGGACGCCCCGTGGTATTGTAATAATTGGTCCTTACTGCTCTGCTTGCCGTAACATTTTGCCATGTTTGAACATATCCAAAAGCATTGCCTGTGTGGAGTACTGTATTTGTATTTACGAACATATCACCCTGAGCAAGTATGCCACCACCTAATACTTGAAATTGCTTACCTGAGGCTAATGTATGTATTCTACAGAATCCATTTAAATTATCTATTTGTATACTACCATTTCCATTTGAACCCTGTAGCTGTATTTCACCACCTTCTCCTGCATCATTCTGTTTTCTAACAGATAAATAATCAGAAGTTATAACTCCAACAACATCTAATTTTTGTGTGGGGCTAACTGTGCCAATGCCCACATTGCCTGCATCAGCCAACAAAAGACCGGGTGCAACTTTCTTTGTGACACCTGCATCAGAAAAAGGTATAGAAGCTGTACTGCTTGGTGTGCCTGCAGTCAATGCATCAATGGTCACATCAGCCATGTTATTTTGCTTCCTTGTTCACATCAATCACTGCATTCAATTGTTTAAGAAAAGGTTCACCGACCAAGATTGGATCTTGATTCTCAGATCGATCTGCAATACTAAACGTTACACCTTTATAAGCCTTATCGCCAATTTTTATATTAAGCTTAACTGTGGGTCTGTCTTCTTTAACACCGCTGCCAATATGAATCTTTATTTCACCATCCCTGGGTGCTGTCATTCTTTTTCCACCTACAGTTGTAAAAGAGACGTTTTCACCTTCTTGTGAAATATCTAGACCATGAATAACATTGTAAGCTTCATTGCCACTATCGACTTTTGCTCTTACCTTGCCTAACCCCTCGACATCTATAACTTCATCAATACCGAGTACAGGCTTATTGTAAAATTCTTTAAACACTTCCATAGTATTATTTATTGATTATTAAACGTTTTTAATTTTAAAATCTTGTAAAAGTCGTTTAAAAACTTGTTAAACAGTTGTATTTTAAGATGATATTTTACTCTTTTAATGATAATAATTCTATCGAATTTGAATAAATAATTATATGTTCCATAAGGACTTTCATCTCTTAAACGAAATTTACAACCAAAAGATCGTCAAAGAAAATCTTGGTCTTGGTCCGGAAGCTGATAATCAAAGCGTAACCCCCACCCCTTCTAAGATACAAAGCTTTAAAGCACCTGTAAGAAAATGTGGCAGTAAGAATGAAGACTGTGAAGATTGCGGTGGTATTGTCGGTGGAATGAAACCACAAGACGGAATGGAAGAGACAGAGAAGAATGAGTATATGTCCAAGCAGTTATTATTTAGAATTTTTAAACTTTCAGCAATGCTTCACGATATTATACGTAAGGGTGGTAATGTTGAAGCTTGGGTGCTGAGCAAGCTTACTAATGCACATGATGATCTTGAATCAGTTTTTGATTATAAGGATTATGAAGCAGCGCGTAGTCAGATGGAAATGATGGGTGTTGAAGAAAATAACGAAGAAGATCTTTATAAAGCAATTGCAAATGGCGGTGATTCATTAGTAAGCCAGCTAAGGACAGTATTGAGAAAAGAATCGAGAGAAACACTCGAAAAAGTATTACTTGAAACAATCGTTTTACTTGAGAATAAAAACTAACGCAATTTTGCGTTAAACAGATTGTAAACTTTTTGATCAAATTTACCTAAGACGTCTTTTACGTATTGCTTCTTTGTCGCTTCATCAGCTGCTTTATACATATTTCTCAGCTCTGTTGCACTAGTAATATTCTTACCGCCGAGATTAAACTGTATTGTACCTGGTGCATAGATATAACCATGACCGCCTTGTTCTTTAAAGGGTTCTAGCTCATTTAAACTTTTAAACGGTTGAAAGTAGGGAGCAGAACCATCTTTTTTCGGTTTAAAAGAAAATCTTGGATCTTCTTTCATATCTTTCTCGCCTACAATATAAATTACTTTTGCAACATTTTGATCATAATTTTTTAATATCTCAATTGGCTTATAAGGCTGCTTTGTAAGCATTATTTCATTCTCTGGTATACCCGTAGCTTTGATAATTTCTTTTTTTTCTATAAAATTAAAAGGATAACGATCAGGCTCTTTAGCGCTATTTTCTATCGTATCTGCTGTGGCTATATAAAAGTCGGCACCCGGAAATTTTTGCTTAGCAGCATCATAAAGTTTTTTATGACCAACGTGGAAAGGTTGAAACCGTCCAGAAAAAATAACAATAAGATTATTCTTCTGTGGCTGTAATATCTGCTCTACTAATGCATCAAACTTCATAGACTCATTCCCGGTGTTAACGTTAACCGTGCACCTTCTTTTCCATAAGGTGGGTTAGTTTGATAGTTTTTATAATTTAATACTTTATTAGTATTTGAAAGCTGTCCCCTTATACCTTCCTCTTCTTCTTGCGTTTTAAGCTGTTTAATACGTCCTGCTTCTTTACCTGTAAAGAAGTTACCCGTTATTTTCAGTGGATTAACAGATATACTTGAATCTCTTATAACAATACCCTCTTGTGTACCTACATTACCTAATTCCGATGTTGCAGTATCTTTTATCTTTTGACCCATTAAAATGGTTGTGTGTATTAATACTGCACCATCAATTGCTTTTTGATAATCTTTTGTATTCTTACCAAGATAATGATCTAAAGGTACACCAGCAGACATGTTCTTATAATTTTCTAAACTAACTGCACTAATAGATTTTCCTGATGCGAGTTTAATCTTATCAGCACGAGGATTCTTTGCTTTACTAAGCCAATCTTTTAAAGGTTTTGTTTGTATATTACGCGAATCGTAACTTACAGAAAATTTTGAATTTAATTCTGGATTAAAATCAATCTTATTTGCTAGTGTAACAATAAACTCATTCACCACATCAAAATTATATTTTTCAGCAATTGGCTTAACTTTCTCTATTAATGATTGTAAAGCTTTTCTATCGTAAGGTATTTCACGCGATGCGCGACTCATACTTCCCCGAACAGGGCTTTTAACTTCAACTATTTCATTTAATCCATGAATAGCAAGAAAGTTATTTGCATACCCAACTACGTTAGTTGCGCCTTTAACAAATTCCATATTAAAGAGAATGCGATTATTATCCCACATCTTTAATTGTATAAGCTCTTTTTCTATTGACGTCAAAGCTTGATTAAAAATTTCTAATACAACTTTACCTGTTTCTCTCATACCATGACCTTCTGGAAAGCGTGAGCTGAGCTTATCGATAGTAACACCTTCTACATCTTCTAGCTTATTTGAACCTCTATCCATAGCAAACTCTTTATTACCCTCTTTATTTGTAATAAGCTTAATAGAGGCATTTACACCATCTATTTTTACTACTGAAGGCTTTTTAACTAAGCTAGTAGCTATCTTATTAAAAATGTTAATAAGATCTCTTCCTGTATTAACACTAGGAAGGTCATAAGGATGGGCCATATGACCAGCTACTCCACCCTCGAGAAGAAATTGTTTAAACGTTATCATCTTATATGTAATGCTGTTGAACCACCCTGTACACCTGCCGTTGCACCAAAGCTCGGTAGTGTATATGATGCTTTATTAAGTACGTTTCCGGAAGCTATGTCTTGCCGTGTAATTACAACTGCAGAGCCGTAGCGCTTATACTCGAGTGTCTTAGTTTTTTCTCTTGCAGCCTGAGCGATTTTAAATTTACCAAGTAATAATTTCTCTATTTGTTCGACGTTAAAGTAAAAGTTGAGCGAAAATAACGCTAATCCGTTATTAAATTTAACCTTATTAAGTATACCGTTTTCATAGCTCGAATCGATAAAATCATAATCCTGTATACTTGAATTAAGATACAATTTTCGAAGTCCGTCTTTCCAGCCTTGTAATAAGTCTTTTAAAGTAAAACCACCTTGTGAATTTGCAATAATTTGCTGACCTATAGTATCAAATGCATAACCATTTTTAACCAAATTATAAAAATTACTACCACCTTCAGGTATATTGAGAGTTAGATTGTATTGTTTAGCCTTATCGTTTAACAATGTTGACCATAAATTACCTACCTCTATACCAGAACCAAATCCTTTTTGACCTCTTAAGCGTGCACCATCGCCTTTAACTTCTAACTCTTCTTCACCAATTTTAACGTCACCCTTTTCTTTACTGCTAGTTTTTCTCGCACCTGCAACCATTATAGAGATAAATGCTTCTCCTGCGCCTACATTTGGAGTAGCTGCCCATTCATACCCTAAAAGCCATTCAACAAAAGCTCTATCTATTATTTTCTGTGTATAAATGTCAATAATATTCTTACCATCTAAATCTTCAATACGTATATCTCTATTGTTTATATAAGTAATAATTTGCTCTTGATTTTCAGATTCGAATATTCTTTCCGCAATTATCTTAGAATGAGCAGGAGGAATATTGAGTTTATTAATAAGATCCACAATACCCGCTTCTCTTTCTTCAGATTTTGCCAGTATATTTTTAACTTTTTTTAATTTCTCATCACCTACATTGTATTCTTCCACTTCACCTTGTGGCGGATCTTTTTGAACGAGTACTGTACCTGTTTCGTGTAATATTATTTTTGATCTTGGCGGCAGCGGGACATGCTTTGCAAAAGATTCAGCTAAATAAACCTCATCTAGAGGTCTGTATTTCTTTTGACTATCCATATTTTTTAACTTAAGCTTGGATCGTTACTGTAATTCTTCATCATAGCGAGAATTTGCTTATATTTCGCCATAAAATTATTCTCATTAATCGAATTAACAAATTTCTCAACGTTAGGATTTGTTATTCTTATATCATTATCACCTGCGCTCTCGTTTGTTGAAATAGCATTCTCAATTTGCTCTCTCATTTCAATTGCATTTTCTTGTGTTATAGGCTTAGTAAATAACGTATCAATTGAACCAGCAGGTACATTCATTACTAAAGCTTTAGCAAGTAACCTTACCATATCTACATATCCCTCGGGTGGAACAGCCATTGGTGCAGCTTTTGCAGGTAGTGCCGAAGGTTGCTCTGCTTGCGGCGCAGGAGCAGCTGCATCTTGCGGAGCTGGTTCTTGTTCATTAAGAAGAGATTTATATTTTGTCAAACGATCGTTAAAGGTCATAATATTATTTATTGTTTTAAACAATTATAAGTTGTTTTGCTCTAAGCTTATCAAAATACTCTTTACTTAAAAATACCAGATCATTACGCTTCGTAAATGTTAAAACTCTACTAAACGTATACTTTTCATGATTAACACTATCCATATATGCTTTAAGATTGTTTATAACCTCCACACTTCTACCATCTTTTTTATCTATAAGATGTTGAAGAAAATCATAAGAAATATTTGTAATAAAGACTCTAATAGGCAGTAATATTTTTATTCTTCGTATTATTTGCTCTACTACATCTCGCACTTCATCCTCTTTGAAATACTTAAAGAGCTCTAAATCCGACATTTGTGTATTGTTAAAATATATAATAGTTTTTTCTTTCGCCCTTTCATGTAATAAAAACTCGCATAAACCAAAAATTATATGGTGATAAAAAAACTTTTTTGCATGTGATGTTATTCTATTCTTAAATAGCTCAAACCGATACAAATCGTTAATTAGATCAACTTCAATTTTTTTAATAAAAATAGAATTAAAGTCGACTATGCGAAAATTATATTGCTTAAACTCAAGTTTTTTGAGCATGCTACATTATGTATGAAAGAGACAAACTAATCAAGAAAACTTTTTGGTGGACGTCCGATACGTACATTAATAATACCATTATAGTAGTCATCTCTTAGTAGAACGTTTTTTTCTAGTTGTTCTCTTATTTCATAATAAGCTAATTCCCATTTGGACCCACATGCACGTAAAATTTTAAATATGAATTTATCTTTACCGTATTTCCTTATGTCTTCATTTAGTTCATTAGATGAACTGGTATATTCCTTCCAATCTGATTCCTTTATTTCAATACGTTTATTCTTCTTGCCTTTCAATGGTTTTCTTTTTAATTTTGATTTACACTGCTTTTTACCAATATACTTTTTACTTGTAACTGTATTTGTTATTTCATAAATAAAGCCAAACGTATTTTCATTTAAAAGAATACCTTCTGAAAGTAGCCAATGACCGAGATCCATACTTTATTTAGCTTCTTGTCTATTAAAGGCTAAGGCCTGGAAGCGGGCGACGTTGGATTAAGAACTTATCTTTTTTCTTTTTTTTCTTTTTAGCGCCTAATATTTTTGGAACTCTAGCATCACCTGGCGCGTAAGCATCATCATTTTGTGATGGAAATTGATTTCCAAAATCACCTACAGGGGCTAAAGTACCGGTACCAAAAGCACTACCGACACCACCTGCAACATTATCTTCTTCAAGAAGTTTGCAAAACTTTGATTCGAATAAACCTATTGATTTCATATAGATGTATACTATTATTTAAGTTAATGCTACTAGAAGATTACATAAAAGAACTAGAAAACGACTTAAAAATAGACGAGCTTATTCTCAAAGATTATCAGTTAAAACTACCTGGTATTAAGCATAAATGGGCCGGTAGATGCATTAGACATAAATTACAAATCAATGAGTTACGTAAGAAGCGCGAGCTATTAAAACGTACATTAGTTGATAAAATACAAGAACAAAGCCCGGTAAAATTAGCTACACCAGTTGTTGAGCGTACTGCAGATAAGCATAGTGAAGTAATTGGGATTGATACACAAATAAAAGAGTTAGAGCTTATCATTGAGCTACTAGAAAAGTCAGAAAAAACGTTGAGCTCGACATCTTATGATATAAAAAATCTTGTTGATATTATTAAGCTAGAGACAACATGATTAATTTTTCTTTTGACTCTAATAAAGGGGTCGGTATTATTTCTGGTGATAAATTTGAAGAAATAAGAGAAGCATTTTCTGTTAAAAATGAAGCTGCTTTTTTTATGAGAAAAAGATACGGAAGATTTTTACCGCAAAGAACTTATGCAATAACACCAACAGGCAGATTTGACCCAGGCCTTTACTTTGAAATAAGAAAATATCTCAATAACAATCAATATGTCGGAGAAGTAAAGACAGATGAATCTCTTCTTGAGATTATTATGCCTGTTAAAAACCTTCAATCTGATACAAGATTTTCATACGACCCGATACCTCTTAAACTACCATTGAGAGATTATCAAGAAGAAATTGTTAAAAAAGCTTTATCAATCGGCCGCGGTACAATCATACTTGCTACAGCAGGCGGAAAGACACTTACTGCTGCTTCTTTACTTACAAAATTATTTCTTTTATATGGATCAAAATTTAATTGTTTATATATTGTACCGGATTTAGGACTAGTAGAACAGACGTCTTCAGATTTTTCATCATATAACGTTCCATTTTCTGTTAGAAAGTGGACAGGCAGTTATGAATTAAAAAACGAAGCCAACGTTACTATAGCAAATTTAGGTATCTTACAAAGCAAGAATACAGATTTATCTTGGCTTGAAACAATTGATGTCTTAATAGTTGACGAAGTACATAAAATACGCAAAGGCAATGAAGTAAACAAAATTCTTAAAAAAATAAAAACACCTTTTAGATTTGGTTTTACCGGTACAATGCCTGAGGGCTTAATGGATCAGTGGAATATTATAGGTAAAATCGGCCCTGTAATATATGAAAAGAACAGCTATGAACTTCGATTAGAAAGTTATGTAAGTAGCGTGCAGGTGCAAATCATAGAACTAAATTATAATGAAGACCCGTTTAAAGATGTCGTAATATCGTCGTCAAATCTTTATCGCGAAGAGCAAAGATTTTTAATGAGAAGCGGGTTTAGAAATAATGTTATAAGCAAAATTGTTTGCAAGCTTACAAATAATTCCCTAATTCTGGTTGATTACATTGAGCATGGAGAATTATTATACAAAGCAATAAAAGAACAATGCCCGGAAAAACAGTGCTATTTTATACGCGGTGAAGTCGAAGTAGCTGAGAGAGATGAAATTAGACAGCTTATGGAGAAAAGAACTGACATTGTCGTTGTCGCTATTTCAAAAATATTTTCTACTGGTATTAATATTAAAAACCTACATTATATTGTTTTTGCATGCGGCGGAAAAGCGAAAATTAAGATAGTTCAATCGATTGGAAGAGGTCTTCGCTTGCATAAGGATAAAGATAAGCTTATAATATTCGACATTGCAGATAATTTCAAATATAGCCTAGCTCATATGGAAAAACGTCGCGCACTTTATGAAAAAGAAAAAATTAAATACTCCATCAAAAGAATTAATGAAATCTAAGAAGGTTAAACCTTCAAAAGAGGAAATAATTGAGAGCGATCCGGAGCTCAAGAATATTATTTCTAAAGGTGTTGTTTTACCGCCAACAGTTACACCTACGGGAAGAAAACTTAAACCAAAAGAAAAAGTACATTATGTAAACGGTAAAGAGTTTGAAGAAGAGATACGTGCATATTATAAGTCTGGTTTTGTGACACAAAAACTTGGAGAGAGCTTAACTAAAATTGCTAACGGATTATCCTATGCACCTAATTTTATCAACTATTCTTACAAAGACGATATGATCGGAGATGCAATCGTTAAGATGTTCTCAGCATTGCGCAATCAAAAATTTAAACTTGATACAGGGTTTAGCCCCTTTTCATATTTTACTACTATTGCATTTCATGCCTTCATTAACCGTATTAAAAAAGAAAATAAGCATCATGAAGTATTAAATGAATATCGCGATAAAGTGTATACCGATCTTATGCTTGACCCGGATATTGCATCTGGCGCGCATATATACGTTGAACCTGCAGATGATAATTACAACACTACAGAGTGAAAAATAAAAAAGAACTTATAACAAAAAGTAATAAAGTCTGTTGTATTGCCGATCTTCATATTGGCGTACATCAGAATAGTATTTTTTGGCATGAAACGGCTATTAAATGGGCCGAATGGCTTCGTGACGATCTCAATAAAAAGAAAATAAAAGACATTTTTATACTCGGGGATCTATATCACTATCGTGATGAAATTGCTGTAAATACGATTCATGTCGTAAATCAAATTCTTAATTTATGGGATGAGTTTAATATAGTTATTCTCGTCGGTAATCACGACGCGTTTTATAAAGATAGATCTGATATTAACTCACTCTCTATTCTTAATGGATGGAAAAATATACAAATTATAAGTGAGCCCGCGACATATACAATCTACGGTAAGCAATGTACATTTTTACCTTGGGGTGCAGATGTAAGAGATGTTGAGAAGTCTGATGTGATTTTTGGGCATTTAGAGATTGAGAGCTTTAAGATGAATAGCCATAAGCACTGCGATCATGGTATGAAAACCTCTGATCTGCTTGCAAAGGCAGATTTAATTATGACCGGTCATTTTCATCTAAGGGATGAAAGAAAGTATGATAAGAAAACTATTTTGTATGTCGGTAATCCTTTTGAAATGGATTTTGGTGATACCGGCTCTGTCAAAGGATATTACATCTTAGATTTTAATGATCTTAGCTATTCGTTTTTTGAAAATGAACTTTCACCTAAACATAAGAAATTATCGTTAACCGATCTTACTACATTTAAAACTCTTACAGCAGCTGAAGTAAGAGCAGCAGTAGGTAATAATATTATTAAACTTGTAGTTGATAAGAAAATTACAAGTGATAGTATTGATCTGCTTTTACAGAAAATATCTGCACATAAGCCTTTTAATTTATCGGTTGATTATTCGCTATATAACGATGCCATAACTGTTAATGAAGAGCAAGCTTACGACTTATCTGGTGTTGATATGAGCAAAGCAATTGAAGAGTTCGTTACCTTGCTGGACATAGAGAAAAAAGATGACGTTTCTCGTTATTGTACAGATCTTTATAAAAGGGCTAACAGTACATGAAGAATATTACTTTTAATAAAATTAGTATTAAAAACTTTTTATCTGTGGGTAATCTCCCTGTTACTGTAGACTTTAAGAGAGGTCTACATATTATTACGGGCATTAATAAAGATAAAGAAGATAGGAGAAACGGCGTTGGTAAATCAACTATTGCTGATGCAGTTTATTTTGCTGTTTTTGGAGAAACGTTAAGAGATCTTAAAAAAGAGCACGTTATTAATAATGTCAATAAGAAAAATTGTGAAGTTATCTTAGATGTAACAATACAGCAGTTTGATAAAACAGAACAAATACAGATTATTCGTACCTTAGAACCCTCTAAGTGTTTTATATACGTAGATAAAGAAGATAAGACGAGAGATAGTATCTCAAATACTAACTCATTTATTATGTCGAAGTTTAATTGTACGCCAGAGATATTTCAAAACTGCGTCATTATGACCATAAACAATACAATTCCGTTTATGGCTAAGAAAAAACAAGAAAAGAGAAAGTTTATTGAGGATATTTTTAACCTTAGTATTTTTAGTGATATGTTAAATTTGCTTAAAGCAGATATAAGTGAACACAAGAAGCAGTTTGATATGGAAGCTATCAAGCATGATGAGATAGAAAAAAACATACTTACACATAAAAAGCAACAAGAAACTCTTTCGCAAGAGAGGGCTAGAAAAAAAGAAAAATATCTTGGTCGGCAAGAAAGCAATACAAAAGAAATAAAGGAAATTACTAAGAACCTCGAAAAATTTGAAATACCCGACGCTAACGAATTAAAAAAAGAGATAGAAGAGTATAATACAAGTAATCTAAAGCTAGATAAAAAAATACAAGACGCAAGACATTCTATTAGCGAGAATCAGACACTGATAAATCAAAATAATAAAAAACTTACTTCTGTTGGTACAGAAAAAGATGTTTGCCCTACATGTTTAAGATCGATTGAAGACACGGATCGTAATCATATTAAAAACGAAAAAAAGAAAATTAACGATGAGATAGAAGTACATGAAGGAAAAATTGTTGAATTAAAGAAAGAAGAGAAGCAGTTACTCGGGCTGCAGACTAAAGTCGAAACTAAAATACAGCATTTAAAAGACAGTATTAACTCCATTAAACATAAAATTACAGAAAAGCAAAATCTCGACGATCGCCTTAAACAGCTTAATCAATGGCAGATAGAGCTTGAGCAGGACTTAAAAGATTTAGAAACAGATACTAATACACACGACGCACTTATTACCGACCAAGCCAATCGATTGGATGGTGTTAAAGCAGAAATAGAGAAATTAAAGGAAAAGCTTAATACCCTTGACGTTGTAAAATTTATAGTTTCTGAAGAAGGTGTAAAATCCTACATTGTTAAAAAGATTCTACAACTCTTTAATAGTAAGCTTGCTTATTATCTTAAAAAGATGGATGCTAATTGCATTTGTACATTTAACGAGTATTTTGAAGAAGAGATTGTTGATAACAAAGGTAAACCTTGCTCCTATTTTAACTTTAGCGGCGCAGAGCGTAAGAATGTTGATCTTGCATGTCTCTTTACGTTTATGGATATTAGAAGGCTTCAAGGTGATGTATCTTTTAACTTTAGCATATATGATGAGCTCTTTGATTCGAGCCTTGATGAAAGAGGCGTGGAGCTTGTAATTAGTATATTAAAAGAGCGCGTTGAAAAATATAATGAATGTATTATGGTAATTAGTCATAGAAAAGAGAGTATTAAAGCTGCTACAGGCGATATTATTTTTCTAGAAAAAAATAACGGTATTACCCGTCGAGTTGATTATATTGAGTATAGTAGTTAATATTATAATATGCATCCAAGTCCTTTTGCTTCGCCTTTTGCTTCTCCCTTTCCTTCACCATTTCCATCGCAGGTACCTGCATCGCCACAACAAAGTTTACCAAGACCTCCTGAGCTTGATTTATCGCGCTGCTTAAATTACTATGCAGATTATAGCGGCTGTGGGTTTTGGAGAATGATATGGCCAGAGCATATGCTTAATGCACATCAAAAGCTCATTGTACATGGAAGTACAGTTATGTGTTTTGATCCTAATTATTATCGCGGTGTTAAGGCTGTTCGTATTCAGCGCCAAGCTACAACTTCCCAATTGCAGTTTATTAAGTTTCTTAAAGAAATGAGCAGTAAGGTTGGATTTAAGTTAATTTATGAAATTGACGACCTAGTTTTTAGTGAAGATATTCCAGAATATAATAAGTTTAAGCCTGCATTTACTGATCCAGAGATTCGTCGAACAGCGCAAACAATCATGGAGATGTGCGATGAAATTACTGTAACATGTGATTTTATGAAACAGTATTATATCGATAAAACGGGCAATAAAAATGTTACTGTTATTCCCAACTATCCGCCAAAGTTTTGGATGGGTAATTTCTATAACGAAAGACGTATTTCTGAAAATTATGATGCCAATGATAAGCGCCCTCGTATTTTATATGCAGGCTCCGGTGCACACTTTGATGTCGACAATCGTGTTGGTCAGAATGATGACTTTGCTCATGTGTGTGATGCTATTATCAAAACAAGGCATAAATATAGATGGGTGTTTTTAGGTGCATTTCCGCTCCCGCTTCACCCCTATATTTCTAATGGCGATCTCGAGTTTCATACATGGCAACAACTTTATTCTTACCCGGAAAAAATTTATAATCTTCGTGTTAATATGTTGGTTGCTCCGCTGCAGGACAATACCTTTAACAAAGCTAAAAGCGATCTAAAGTATATTGAAGCATGTTGTTTTGGTCTACCAATTGCATGTCAGGACCTTATTACCTATTCTGAAGCGCCAATTAAGTTTAAGACAGGTGATGAGATGATTGGTTGTATCGAAGATACATTAGCCAAGAAAGGTAGGTATATGAACCTATCTGCTAAGTATAGAAAAGTGGCCGAAGAGAGATGGCTAGAAAACGACGACAATCTAAACAAATATGCTGAGCTATATACACATCCATATGGATCCAAAGAGCGCAAACTCATCAATGCCATAAACGGCTTATAACTAACCATAAATAAGTTTATGCTCAATTTTACTGAATTATGTAACAAATACAACACAGACAAAGGAACAGAGTTTGGCGATCAACACAGTTATAGCTTGGTTTATGATGAGCAATTTGGCCCCATAAAAGACAGTGCACTAAAGATTTTAGAGATTGGTATTGCAGACCCAAGATGCCCCGGTGCATCCTTGAGAGTTCTATCTGAATACTTCACTAAAGCTGAAATCCACGGTTTTGATATTGTGGATTGTAGTCATTTTCAAATACCCCGTGTGAGTACATTTGTAGGCGATACAAGCAAGGCTGAAACGTTGGATGTGTTGGTCAACAACAAGCCATATGATGTTATAATTGATGATGGCATTCACATACATGAACATCACATGATATGCTTCAACAAGCTGTACAAATGCTTGACACCCAACGGCATGTACATCATTGAGGACCTACATCCTGCATGCAGTTCACCAACAAAACATTATTTTTTAAATTTGGATGAAACTGCCAAAACCAACTTGGGCATCAAGGATGTAAAGATTTTTAGCCATGATAAGATGTTAATAATTTACAATTGAGTTGTTTAATATTTTGCCTGTTATATAATACATGGAATGTATAGAGGTGTAGCCTATCTTCCGAAGGATCAATTGATGCGTCTGTTCACTTGGGACAATGACGGCAAACGTATATCCTATGATACAACATTTGAGCCATATATTTACTTAGAGACAAATAATCACCCAGATTGTACTAGTATTTTTAATACAAAGCTAAAGAAAAAGAGATTTCGCAATCAGGCAGAACGCTCACGGTATTTAAAAGATAATAAAGTAACGCGTATTTTTGAAAATATCAATGTACAGCAACAATTTCTTATCGATACATTTTGGGAGCAGAACGAGAAGCCTGAATTTACCCAGCACCCTATTCGTACGCTTTTTATTGATATCGAGACGTATAGCCCAGATGAGTTTCCAAAACCGGACGATCCTCAGCATCCTATTAATATTATAACTGTTTATGACTCTATCAGAAAACATTTTATAACTTGGGGGCTAAAACCATATAACAAAAAAACCGAGCAGCTTACCTACATATACTGTAAAACAGAAAAAGATCTTTTATCTAAATTTGTTAATTATATTTGTTCTGATTACCCTGATATTCTGTCTGGATGGAATAGTGAATTTTTCGATATGCCCTATATCGTAAATCGTATAACACGTATTCTAGGAGAAGATGAAGTAAAAAGATTATCACCTGTCGGCTATATAAGACCAATTACCTTTACGGGTAAGTTCGGAAGAGAGCAAGTACACTGGCATATTGAAGGCGTATCGTGCGTAGATTATCTTGATATTTATAAACGGTTTTGCCCCGTATTGCGGGAATCGTATAAACTCGATGCAATTGGTGAAACAGAGCTTAGTCAGAATAAAGTAGATTACGGAGATACAAACTTAGCAAGTCTAGCCGATGATAATTGGGAGCTGTTTGTTGAGTACAACATTCAAGACGTTAATTTGCTGGTAAGACTAGAAGAGAAATTACAGTATCTGGAGCTACTTCGTATGATTGCATATGCCGGCCTTACCACATTTGAAGGCGCGCTTGGTTCTCTTTCTGTTATTACCGGTTTATGTACAATTAGAGCACGTACAAGAGGACAACGTATACCGACCTTTAATAAGAAAGATCAGCAAAATAATGAACAGAACGCCGGCGCATACGTCGGCGAACCGCAAAAAGGGTTTCAGGAAAATGTAATTTCATTTGACGCTAATAGTCTATATCCCAACGTTATGATTACTTTGAACCTATCACCTGAAACTAAGGTAGGTACGATTGTTGATAAGGATGATAAAGGCGTAACTATTCAGCATGTAAATGGTCAGTCGTTTACTTTAACTAATGAAAACTTTGTTAACTTTATCATAAAAGAGAAAATTGCAATTTCAAAAGCAAAAGTGCTCTTTACGCAAAAAGAAAAAGGTATCATACCTGTTACAGTAGATCATTTTTATAAAAAACGCGTAGAAATTAAACGCGCTCTAGCTTCACTAAAGAGAAAAATATTACATATAGAAAAAGGAACCGAAGAGTATGCTAAACTTAAGCACGAGATAGATAATCTAAATATAACTCAACATACAATAAAGATTTTAATTAATACGATCTATGGCTACTTTGGCAATAAGCATAGCCCTCTTGGCGATGATGAACTCGCTGAATCGATTACACTAACTGGCCAAGCAGTCATTAAAGAATCAAACAGATTACTAGTAGAGTATGTAAAGGAAAAAGCGGGACTAACTGATGAAACATTAGCTAAAGATACGCCAATTATTTATAATGATACCGACAGCTCATATATATCTATTAAGCATATTGTCAAACATCTAGGTATTAGTATGCTAGATAAGAAGGGAAAAATAACACCTGAATACTACAAACAAGTTCAAGATATCGAAGACTATCTCAATAAACATATTGTTACTTGGGGGCAACAAGCGCTTGGATCGATTGACTGTCGCCTAGTTTTTAAGCGCGAGGCTATTGCTAATGTAGGGTTATTTTTACAGAAAAAGAGATACGTATTACATGTTCTAGATGATGAAGGCATTCCGTGTGATAAGTTCAAATATACCGGCGTAGAAGTAGTGCGTACGACTATGCCTGCACCGATTAAACCGTATGTTAAAAAGATTATTGAAACAATGCTCCTATCAAAAGACCTTGCAACCACTAACAAAATTTTTAATGAAACGTATGATATTTTCAAGAAGCTTCCAATTCAAGATGTAGCTTTTGTAATGGGTATAAAGGGCTATGAAAAGTATGCTGCGCAGTGCGATGGGTTTAATACTGCCAAACATATGCCTATTCATGTAAAAGCTGCATATTATCACAATATATTATTGGATAGATTTAATACCGGTAAAAAATATGAAAAAATATCATCTGGTGATAAGGTAAGATACTTTTATGCTCAGCAGCCTAATAAATTTGGTATTTCTGTTATTGGATACAAATATGATTTTCCTAAAGAGTTCGAGAGCGTCTTTGCATTGAACTATGAACTAATGTTTGAGAAAATTATCTTTTCTGTTATTGAAAGATTTTATGAAGCTGTTAATTGGAAACTACAAACACCAGGAACACAGGTACAAACAGATTTATTTGATCTTCTTGCTGTTTAACAGTTGATTTTCTTTTTTCTTATTTTAAATTAGTTGTATGAGCAAACAAAATTTAGTTACTTTTATTGATCACATCGGAAGAACAATCCTAGCTGAACAAGTAGATTCTGACAAGACATCTCTTACAGTAAAGAACCCCGCCATTATTCATGTACAGCCCACACAACAGGGTCAACTTAATGTACAGACCATTCCACTTTATTTCCGTGAGTTTATTGGTGATAAATCAAAGAATGAAACTGTTTGGAAGTTTAACCTCGCAACGATCGTTCTCGGTCAAGATATTGACAACGATCCTAGACTTGTTGATCAGTATAACAAGTTGTTTGCTGCCACAGTAGCTCCTACTGCAGGCAATTCCGGCGACGAAAAAGTAATTAAGTTGTTTGACGAGTAATTTTTTACTTGTTTTTAAATATACTTCATATATACTAGATCTATGAGTAAAGATCTTAATAAAATATTCGCGTCGTTAGATAAACTTAACAGCGAGGCTTCGATGTTAAATGAAAATGCACTTAGCAAAGTTGATGAGTGGTTTGATACTGGATGTTATGCTCTTAACGCTATTCTTGGCGGCAGTTGTCGTGATGGTGGCGTACCTAAGGGAAGAATAACTGGTTTTTCTGGACCCAGTCAAACCGGTAAGACGTTTATTGTCAACAAGATTCTTGCCACTGCCCAAAAGAGAGGTCTTACTCCTGTCATATTTGACACCGAGATTGCTATTGATGAGAATAGTACAAAAGGAGTGGGATTAGATCCTGAAGGTACAAAATATGTACCGGTAGACACTATTGATCAATGCCGTAATCAGATTAGTGCTTTTCTTGATAGCGTAATCGAAAATAACGCGAGGGGTAAGTTTATTATTAGTATCGATAGTTTAGGTAACCTTGCCTCACAAAAAGAGCTTGATGACGTAGCTAAAGATAAATCCGCATCAGATATGGGTCTTCGTGCAAAATCTTTAAAGAGCATGTTTCGTACTTTGACCTTTAAAGCGGCTAAGGCCGGCGTTACTATTTTGTTTACTAACCATACATACGAAGATCCTGCCTCAATGTTCCCTAGTCTCGTAAAAAACCAAGCTGGTGGTTCTGGCCCTGTATATATGGCTAGTATTCTTGTACAGCTTGCCAAGCGTCATGAGAAGGAAGGTGAGGGTGATTCTATGGATGCTGATGATAAGAAGCTTGCAGAAGCCAATAAGTATAGCGGCACAACACTTCGTGCGCTAACTGTTAAAAATAGGTTCCTTCCACCGTTTTTAGAGACAGAAATGTATCTTTCTTTCAAGACTGGTCTTAACAAGTATAGCGGGTTGCTCGGCATGGCGACTGCAAGAGGTATCGTTGAACAAAATGGGGCTACGTATACCGTCGGTATTACTAGCGGTAAGTATAAGAAGGGCGATAAACTGGGTTATGCAAAGACTTTTGCAAAAGACCCCGCTTTCTACGAGGAGTTTATTATTCCAGAACTCGACAAGCGCTTAACAGAGGAATACAAATATAACTTAAATGAAGCGCCAAGCGAAGAAGCACCAGTCGAGTAAAGCAGTAGTACCTATTTCCGGGGGAATGGACAGCTCTGTACTGTTACATTTAGCTGCGAGTCGGTATGACGAAATTATAGCAATCAGTTACAATTACGGTCAGAAGCACAAGGACAAAGAGCTTAACTGCGCTGCTTTACAAGTTGAATCGGTTAAAGTACCTGTCGAGTATAAGTGGATAGATTTACCGTTTTTTAAGAGTATTTGCGAGGTCTCTTCACTTCTTAATACTAAGATTGCTGTGGCTAAGGCTAAAGATGTAATGGGTGACCCGCAGACGGTAAACTATGTCCCGTACAGAAACTTAATGCTTCTTAGTATTTCACTAGCAATAGCAGAGAACGCTGGGGCTAGCACGGTTTTTCATGGTGCTGCTCAAGCTGATAGCGTTGCGGGGTTCTGGGATGGTAGTGAAGAATTTCTGGAGCAAATTAATAATGTATCAGCTTTGAATCGTAGAAATAAAATATCAGTACAAGCACCATTAATCGATAAATCTAAGGAAGAAATTATAAAACTCGGTATTAAATTAGGTGTAGATTTCAGTAAGACATGGACTTGTTATGAGGGAGAAGAGCAGGCTTGCGGTGAATGTACTGCGTGCTCTTTAAGAATAAAAGGCTTTATAGATGCGGGGTATATAGACCCGATTTCATATAAAATTACATTACCTTGGAAAAAATATAACTGTAAAGCTATTAATCACCGTAACTAAAATTACCCTTGTCGACTGGTGCCTGTCTTAATCCAAATTCTTGCTTAGCTGCAGTATATACATCATCACCTTCTGGATATTCGTCAATAGTAGGCTCTTCTCCTGTGCCTTCACCTTCTTGTTGCTTGGCTTCTGATTGTGGTGTATAACTATTTTTATGCTTTAATGAATCGATAAAATCATTTATAAGCTCTTTATCCTTAGCTTTTGTTTCATCGTAAGCTCTTGTAATAGCTTCTTTAACTTCGTTCTGAAGTTCATCTGACTCGTAAAAATCTTTCTTTCCAGAAATTGTAATTTCATCTGGTAGCTCAACAAAAATTGGCATAAACTCTTTAATAAAGCGTACCATAGGATTCTTTACGAAAGCGTTTGCTGTAGCTTGAGAAGTGGCGGGTTGCGCAGTACCATCACCTGTTATTGGTTTATCTTGTACGCCTGTGTCAATAGCTTTCTTAACTTGTACGGGTGATGCCGCAGCGCCACCTTCAACATCAACACGCAGGACGTTAAGTAGGTTGTCAATTACTCGCGCTGTATATTTTGCTGCTGTACCACCTATTTTAAGTTCATTTTTAATTAAATTTTCTAGTTCCGTTCTAAACTTCATTTTGCTACCAGGATAGTAGAGTTGGTATTCTTTTCCGTCAATTGTATGTGCTGCAGGTTTAAAAAGTTTTGTTTTGACAGCATTAAGAATACGGTTGGCAATTTCTGTTTTCGTTTTACCTTCTTTTGCTGCTGCAGTTCCTACACCATATCCACCGCCTGGAGCACTTTCTATGTCGCTAGTATAGTCTAAATCTCCTGGTCCATATATTGGAGCTTCATTTAATACAGGTTTCTTTGTTAAATACGCTTCAAATATTAGTTTGCTATCTTTATTCATCTTGAATTATTTATTCTCT
>Ga0181355_1000002_pt1 | contig 79857 bp, 85 predicted proteins | sample Fa13VDMM15DN_FD_130099 | JGI IMG/M metagenome (GOLD analysis project Ga0181355, IMG submission 130099) | Freshwater viral communities from Lake Michigan, USA - Fa13.VD.MM15.D.N | ecosystem: Environmental > Aquatic > Freshwater > Lake | place: USA: Michigan | collected 2013-09-23 | reverse complement strand
CTTGATGCTAATGATATGAAATTAAAGCTCGGTGTTGCACCTATATGGGTAATTCATAGTTCTCCAGGGCTTCTTGATATTAATAATAAATTGTTTGTTGATAGTGAAGAAAGATTTATTAGAGAATATTCAAAAGTAGATGTATAATAGAATTATGGAGAAGCTAGATTTAGATTTTTTTGAAAATATTATATTATATAAATCGCTAACTGACGATACGTACTTAGCTTCTATTATTGATCATCTCAAGCCTGAATACTTTAAAAGCAAAGATATTAAAAACATTTTTAGTGTTATTAAAGATTTTTATTCTGCTCGAGGCACCCGTCCCAATGTAACAGAGATTAAAGCACATCTCATCACTGATGAGCTTAAAGCTAGCTTCAAAGCAGCTGTTGGGACAATTAAAGACTTTGATAAGAGCTATAATATTGATGAGCTCACTGCTAATACTGAATCTTTCTTAAAAGAGAAAGCAGTCTACACTACAATGCTAGAGACTGTTGATGATATTACAAAAGGCAAAGTTGATACAGCAGCTGTATTGCAAAAATTTGAAAAAGCATGCAACATCTGCCTTGCAACTAATATAGGGCTTGACTTATTAGAAGATGTTTCTGTTATTGTTGATGATTTAAATACTGAAGAGAGATACATTCCTTCTAAATGGAAATGGCTCGATAAAAAGATGGGTGGAGGATTTTTAGAAAAAGGAAGAGCATTATATGTCTTTGCTGGTGAAACCAATATTGGAAAAAGTATCTTCTTAGGTAACGTAGCTGCTAATATTGCTTCTCAGGGCAAAACTGTTTTATTAGTCTCTTTAGAAATGCCTGAGCTCATATATGCAAAACGCATTTGTGCAAATATAACTAAGATACCCTTTCATCAATTAAAATCAGAATCATCCACTCTATTTCAACAGCTACAAGAATATAAAAACGAAAACTCTAAAGCAAAGCTAATTATCAAAGAATTTCCACCATCTACAATTACTTGCAATCATCTCAAAGCGTTTATCAAGAAAATTACAGATCAAGGTGTTAAGATTGATGCGCTAGTAGTTGATTATATCAACCTACTTCATTCAACTATTGGAACAAACACATATGAAAGGGTCAAGAATGTTACCGAACAATTGAGAGCCATAAGCTATTCTTTTGACTTTCCAATCATTTCGGCGACACAGTTAAACAGATCTGGTTATGACATAAGCGACCCTGGGCTCAATACTTTATCGGAATCCATGGGGCTCGGACATACTGCAGATGTAATATTAAGTATTTGGCAAGAAGATACTGATAAAGAATTGGGTGTTATTAAGATGGGGCTTATGAAGAATAGATTTGGTGAGAATTACGGTGTTTGTAATATGAAGATTGATTACTCTACACTAACTCTCACAGAAGATGAAATCAACAACGATACGGAAGCATCTACCTCCTCTATTGCTACTCTAAATAGTCTCACATTAAGTTGATTTAGCAACTTTTTTTAGTAAAATAGAATGTGAGCTCTAACATCAGAGAAGACCTATATTTATTTACTGATTGTGATATTGACGGTGCTGGTTGTTATTATTTATTAAGGAAATATATAGGGTCAGACTTTGGTCACACTCGTACTTCCGAAAAAACAATTAAGGACGACTTTTTAAATTTAAAAAATAAAGAACAATATAAAAAAATTTATATATGTGACATAGCTATTGCTGATGCAGATCGCGATGTCATTGATCATCCCAATGTTGTATATATAAATCACCGCAATGTTACTCAAACATTATTTAAAAAATTAAGACAAGAATCACAAGAAGCATCAAGCTGCACCTTGCTTCTCTATAAAAAACTTAAAGAAAAATTAAAAACACCTTTCACTAGGGAAGAGAAAATTTTAATTTCTTTAATAGATGATTATGACAGTTATCAGCTTAAATTTCCTGAATCTCTCAAATTACACTATCTTTTTAGTTCATTTAGCAATGACAAGCTTACAACATTCTTTAATACATTTAAAGATGGATTTGCAGGATTCACCGCACAGCAAGAAAATTTAATAACCAATATTACCGATAAGATTGAATCAACCTTTAAATCTCTTAAAATCTTTAAGGGCAATTTAAAGATTAGTAGCAATACTACTGTAGTGTGTAGTACGTTTAATAATATTTATCCATCTGAAATTTGTGATAAGATTATTAAAACATATGACTGTGATATTGCTCTCAGTGTAAACCTCACATCATCAAGTGTAAGTATTAGAAAAAGAAAAGAATGTCCTGTTAATCTTGGTGCGTTTGCCAAGAAAATTTTTGATGGTGGCGGCGATGCTTCTGTTGCTGGTGGTAAAATAACAAAAACATTTTTAGAGCTTAGCAAGCTTCTATACCCAATAACATGAGCATAAACCCTGCTGAAAAAATATCAGAAATAGAGATAAACCATTTATTTTTATCATTTTGTACATTTTGCGCTCTGCTTGAGCCTAAAAAAATAAATTTAGCTAATGTATTTTTAATAGTATTAAAAGAACAGCGATTTAGAGATTTATTAGTAGACTATTGTGATTTTAATAATGACTATGACGCGTTAAAATATTTTTTATTTTTTGATTCTACACTCTATAAGAGTAAATATATAATGAAATTTTTAAATTCCAAGAACTTTAACAAACTATGATTATTAAATCTGAAGTAACACTCAATAAAAGTAAAAGCGTTGAAAAACCGTATTTTGATAAGATGTACAATAAATTCAGTAGAGAAGTGCAAAAATCTTTAATTATAGAAGAGCTTAGATACAGAAGATATTTCAATAAACCAAGCAAACGTAAAAAGTTGAAAAAAGAGTTCGCTAGATTAAAATGGCGTAACTATAAATGATTTCTGATTACGAAAAATATCTCTACAACCTACACCTCAAAGCCTCAAGAACAACACAAAATAAGCCATATACTGTAAGAAAAAATTTTGAAGATTTAGATGAGAAGTCAGGAGCTTGTCTCAAAAAATTAAGTTTTTTCTTTAGTAAGCATAAAGATATTGACCCTTTTGTATTTTTTACTGCTTCATATAAGTTATATAAAGATGAGCAATTTTTTGATTTATGCTACTTCAATTCACTCAAAGCTGTAAAAGCCTATACTATACATTGCAAAAATTTAAGTAATCTAGATCCTGATTCTGAAGAACAACTATCTTTTACCAAAAAATCACTCATATATATCTACAATTTTTGCAAAGACAACAACATCCATTTAACAGAATATTTGTCACACAAGACAAATAATATACTCTCTTTTCTTTTGCATCTAAAAAACAGAGACATCAACTTATACTCAATTCTCAGCTTTGACAACTTGAACAATGCTCTATCAAAATCAGATACAGAAGTTTTACGCTTTATGTTTGAATCAGATTTTATAGAAAAAATAAATCTTAAAAAAATAAAATTTTTGAATTCTTCTAAATGTAAACATCTTGTTATAAATGGGTTAGACAAGCTTAAAAATAATTTAAAAAAAGAGTTGAATATCTCTAAATCTCATATATCATAAGACTATATGAATTCATTAACTTCTTCAATGTTTGAAAGTATCAAGAGCGCGTTAACAAAGGAAACCTCCAGTGGAGCAAACAAGCAAAAAGACTTTTTGCGTACTGAGCCTGGTAATACATATACTGTGCGGCTTCTCCCTAATATTAAGGACCCTGCAAAAACATTCTTACATTATTATTCTCATGGTTGGAACAGCTTTTCTACTGGTCAATTAATCACTCTCACAAGCCCAACTACATGGAATGAGCGTGATCCTATTGCTGAAGAACGCTACCGTGTTCTTAGAAATGGTACTGAGCAAGATAAAGAAAAAGCTAAGAGCATTGTAAGAACAGAGCGCTGGCTTGTTAATTGCTATGTCATTAATGACCCTGTTAATAGCGATAATAATAACAAAGTAAAGATTCTTCGCTTTGGCCGTCAGTTGAATAAGATTATTATGGATGGCATTCAAGGTGAGGATGCTGAAGAGCTTGGTCCTCGTATTTTTGATCTTTCCCCCAAAGGAGTTAATTTAAAGATTAAGGTAGAAAAGCAAGGTGATTACCCTACATATGTCTCATCGAAGTTCACTACTCCCAAGGAAGTTGAAGGACTGGATGAAGATAACTATGATAAGATTCTCAAGAGTACTTTCGATCTTGAATCATATATTACTGTTAAGTCTTACGATGAGCTAAAGGATATGCTTGACAAGCATTATCATTGCAAGTCAGATGTAGAGGAAGATACAGTTGTTGAAGTCAAACCAAAGACTGAACTGCCTGTAACAGCTAAAGTTGAGACTACAGTTAAGCCTACCAAGACTGCAACTGATGAGAGCTTGGAAAAACTTCTAGAAGATCTATAATCAATGGACACATTCAGAGAACCTACACCTGAAGAAGCAAAGATGCTTGCCCTTCAGTTTATGGGGCAAAATTTAGGGGAAATAAAAGAGCTAGATAAAAATATTATAGGTAAAACTAATACCCTTAAAGGCAATATTCTCAATGTACAGAATATTCTAAATTCTATACCTGTCCAACAGCAAGCACCTGCACAACAAAATCAACAACAAGCCCCCAGATTACAGCAGCCCCAAATTAATGTACCTGCAGCAGCTCCACAATTCTCTGCTGCACCGCCCGTCAATACTAGTATATTACAAGAAGCTTTAGATAAAATATCTTCCCAGCTTAATACAATTATAAAATTGCTTGATAAATAAGAATCTATCTCTACAATAGAGATGTAGAATGAACCTCACTATTCAAGATAAGAATGCTTTTGTTAATAGTTTTCTTACGCCCATAAGCAAGGTTGCAAATAGCGCTGTTATTAAAGCTGAAGGCGATATTTTTAGCTCACTTATTGCTACTAATGACAATACCATAATCTTAAATGCTACATTCAAAAATCATACTAAAGTTGAAGATACTTGTCTCAACATACCTGACTTAAATAAACTCATTAGAATTCTTACAGTTATTGACTCATCTTCTATAGATTTAAATGTCAATAAAAACAACATTTCTTATTCTTCTAATAGCATTAGATTCAAGTACCACTTATTTGAAGATGGTATAATTATTTCCCCTAAATTAAATGTTGAGAAACTCTCAACACTTGTTTTTGATGGTAAGTTTACTTTTGCACATAACAATTTACAGAACCTTATAAAAGGCAGTAGCATAGCAACTGATTCCAATAAAATCTATCTATCCTATAAAGATAATACAGTTCTAGGTGAACTTACTGATAAAGCTAGACCCAATGTAGATTCTTATGGGCTCATTATCTCTGAAAACTATGAGGGAATACAATTAAGTTCAGCTACACCGTTGAATTTTGAAGTCTTTAGAATAATTTCTTCTATGAAGTTCAAAGAGCTCGATTGTTCATTCTCCAGTAAAACTGGAGTCTATGTTTTTGATGCAACTATAGGTAGTATTACAATGAAGTTCATTGTCTCTGCATTAGCAAATTAATATGAACAAATCCTCAAAAAATAAATTACGCACACCCAGTTATTTCATCAAAAGACTCAGAGACAACGGGTTTGTAGTTCTCAGAGTTTTTTCTGTGTTTGGAAAACATGACCCCAGGAGATGGATGGCAATTATTAACCCATCTGGTAATTCAGTTTTTTGTACATGCTATATTAATAAAAATGAAATGGGTGAAGTTCTATTTGAATTAGATGATGGTGGTGTGAGAATACCTAAGAATTTTTACCTTAAAACTGAAAGTATTGAAGTAGTTATAGACTTTTTAATTAAAAACGGCATTACAAATTCTGATTACCCAGGAAAGTCGAGATATTTTGTTGCGAGACTAAATAATAATACAGATGAAAAAAAACTCGAACAAGCATAATGGCAAAGATCAGAGCACTACAAATTTTGACCCATTAAAATTTAAGAGTGAAGCCGCTTTAACCAACAAAGCAGTTCAAGAGTTTCTCGTTAACAAGCTCAACGACAAAATAAGTAAGAAACGCGATATAGATGCACTTGTAAATACAATACAAGAGTTTTTAACTTGTTTTATTATTTTAGGATATAATTTTGATGGTGAACCAGTTAATTTTATTTCCGCCCATAGTCAACAAGAGGCAGACTCCTTGGCCACCTTAGTAAATAAACTATTTGTCAACCAAAACTCCAATAGAGATAATAGTTGATCTTCTGAAGAATTAATTTATATTTTTAATAAGTGAAAGTTCTTATTCTCGGGAGAGGTTTTATCGGCACCAGCCTTTTTAGCTATCTGCAGTCAGTAAAATCTAATGTCATTTTAGTAGATAAAAAAGACATTGACTATACAGATAGAAAGAAGTTTTTTGAATACCTTACTAGCAATAACTATAACACAATCATAAATTGCTCAGGATTTACAGGGTCACCTAATGTTGATCAATGTGAAATTGAACGGGAAAAATGCCTGTTTTATAATGTATCAGTACCTGTACAAATAAACAATATATGTGATCAATTAAAAATAAAATTTATTAATGTTTCTTCAGGGTGTATATACACTGGATATGAAAAAGAATTTACTGAAAAAGATGAGCCAAATTTTGGTCTTTATAATAATAATAGCAGCTACTATTCATTAACAAAACATATGTGTGAGGTAGTATTGAGAAAAACTAATGCAATTACTTTAAGAGTGAGAATGCCATTCAATTCAAAGATTGTATCAAAAAATTTAATTTATAAAATTCTGAAGTACAATAATATTATAGATTTAAAAAACAGCGGCACCAATACAGATGACTTTAACGTCTTTATAGAAAAGCTTTTAACGCATAAAAATTTTCTAGATATATCTGGCCCTTTGAATGTAGTGAACCCAGGAGTAATAACAGGAAAATTAATTGCAGATTATCTATCATTCCATGAGCTCGTAAATCATGCTTGGGAAGTAGTAAATATCTCAGAGCTTGATATTGTGGCACAGCGGTCAAATTGTGTTCTTTCAGATAAAAAAATAAAAAAACTTGGACTGCAACTCCCCTGTCTTTCTAAATCTTTAAAAGATGCAGTTGCAGGATTTGTGGAAAATTATAAAAATGTTCTTTTATAGAAAACATCCTCAAAAAGGCTTTGTATACGCTGTTACAACCGGCATTTACGCTGGGCAGCTTTTTGTTTTTATGGAGAAGACCAAACAAAATGAATATAGTTTTCTTTCTCTTCCTGAAATGACTGTCAAAGCTGTTCCAACTGATAAGTTTAATTATGGTTTAAAAAACAAAATAGTTGACATCGTAGAGAGACTGCCTAAGAACATCTATACAACATGCATTAAACAGTATAGAAAAAATTTAACACTTGATAAATAACTATATGGACTTTATTACACCTAGAATTATTACATCACCAATAAGCGGACAGCCAGTTAAACCACGCCTGCATACATATATCCGTGGCGATAAAGAAATTGTTGAAGCACATTATATTGATCCAGCTAGCGGTACATTTATCCGCAAAGGTGTTGTTTCAGTCAAAGATGTACCGCCAGCACCCAATAAAGATAACAAGTAAGTTTATTTCCTTAAGAAATACATTATAATAATACTAATGGTTATACCATTAGACTATTCTATACAGAAGTTCTATCAGTACGCTGGCTTACCAAAGTACAATAGACTTACACGCACACATCAAGGCTGTTGCCCTATATGCAGAGAAGGTAAATCTTGGGGTAGAAAAAAGCGTTGTTATTTTATTTTAGATGAAAATGTTATTTGTTGCCATAATTGCGGCTGGTACAGTGCACCATTTAAATGGATTGAAACTGCTGGTAATATGTCTTACGATGAAATAGTAAAAGAATCAAAAAACTACGACATATTACCGCTAGATCTTCTTCAAGATGATAACAAACCGGCATATAAACCAGTTATCTCTTCTAAGCTTCCCAAAGACTCCATTAATTTATTTGATAGCAACCAAGTTGAATATTATCAAAACAATACAATGGTTCAAAATGCTTTATCTTTGATAAAGAAACGACATTTAGATGCTGCAGTTAATAGGCCTGATAGCCTGTGGGTATCTCTTACAGATGGAGTTCATAAGAACAGACTTATTATACCTTTTTATAATGATCAAAATGAAATAATATTCTATCAATCAAGAACAATACTTGATAAAGATTCAAGACTTTATCCCAAATATCTATCTAAAGTAAATAGCGAAAAATCTCTTTATGGCATGAATAAGATATCATCAGCTATAGATTATATTTTTATTTTTGAAGGGCCTATTGATGCTTTTTTTGTTAAAAACGGTGTTGCGGTAGCAGGCATACAAGAGAATAGTAATAACATGTTTACTAATCTTCAGCAATCACAATTGCTTGGAGTTAAGCTTCAAGAAAAGATATGGGTATTAGATAGTCAATGGCTAGATATGGCAAGCAGAAGTAAAACCGATAGACTTATCAAACAAGGAGAGCGTGTTTTTATATGGCCTGAAAAGCTTGGAACTATATTTAAAGATATTAATGAAATTTGTGTTATGCACAATAAGAATGAAATAGATTATAATTACTTTATAAACAATTCTTATACCGGCTTAAAAGCAGAAATGATGATGATAGAGATTAATCGGTTCCGGAAGAGATAAGATACCCCTTGAAGCTCTCTGACAAAGAGCTAAGCTCAGCTGCCAATCTTGCAATTTTTTTCTTCTCACTTCTAGCTATATCTTGAAAAACTGTTTCACATGCAGCTGCATGTAATTGTGATTGTATTGATTTACTATCTGTACCATTTAAAAATTCAATAAACTGATCTATTTGACCTATCCATGATTTCAATGAATTGAGCTGTTCTTGCTTCATTTTCTCAGTGTCTGTTATGACAGGTGCTTGAACATCAAAATCCTCAGGCTTTGCAGAGTCTAACTTGGCTTTCATTGCATCTCTATCTGAGACCGGTACCTGCTCCACACCCTTCTCTTCATCTTGTTCTAATATAGAAGTAAAAGCTCTTTTAAATAGTTCCATACAATTATTTATCAAATAGATTAAATAATTTTGTGAAAAACATTGTTTCTGAAGACGGTAGTGTGATGAATTATAATAAATGGGTAAAAGGCATAGCAAATAGAGAGTTTAATGCACAGAAAATGATGGTAAATGATCTTTTTGATGCTAAAAACCAAAATCAAAGCCCTAATGCAAAGCAAAAACATAACAACGTTTTGCCGTTTCCGCTAAATAATCTAGTTTCTACCTTAGGCAACGCTATTGTCAATCTTCAGAATTCTTTAAATATTATGGGATCTCTAAAAAATAACCCTCTCGTCAAAAAAGAGAGCAACACTGTTCATATTGAACAATCTATAAAAGATATCACCAGTGCTGCAGAATTAGTTTACAAAGCCGCTAAAGGTGTTGATAATATCGAAAGTTCCATATAATATAAGTAGATGTACAGGTTATTTGTTCAGGCAGTAGTTTTTCTGTCTTTATGCTATGCTACTGGATACATCTTTAGTAAAAATAACTTAAACTTTATTATTGGCGCTATTGTTGGTGGCGCATTTCAGTTTGTTTTTAATTATATCTATCTCTCTGTCTTTGATGCCATTATAGCATTAAAAAACAAAAATCTGGAGAATGAACGCATTAAAGAATTTTCAATGCAGGGCCTTGAAGTTGAATGCCCTTGCAGCAGAAAAATACGCGACTTTGTACCTATCAGGCTCAATACAGCTAACAAATATAAATGCAAAGAATGCATGAAGCTAATAAGCATATATGTAACACCGTCTACAGCACTCTCAACTGAGCCTATAGTAGACACAGACACAGTAAACCCCAGTATTCTTTCCAATGGATAATTTTGATTCTATAGACAGACTAGCTAAACCGGTACCTGCAACTTCTCTGGAAACTATTAAAGATAAGAAGTTGGATACAGATTATTTCAGTCAATGTATTGAGTCAGCACTACCTACTGAGCTTAAAAAATATTATGATCAAGGACATAATTATTTTAAAATCTCTGGTAATGACAGTTTAAGTTTTTTAAAGAGCTTCTTTTTTCTTTTCAATGATTATTTCAAGCAAGTTATTAGGGAGAGCAATCTCGACATAGAAAAACAAGAAGCGGTTATTGACAACTTAAATCTTATTCTTAAGAATATTGAAATTTTATTTACAATTTTTGAGAATTCTATCAGTATTTTAAAAATTACAAAAAATGTATTTGACTCTAATAAGCTTTTCATGATAATTACAGGATATGCAATCAACAACCTCAAAAAGAACTATAGAAGTTAAACTAAAAGATAAGTCCGAAACACTACCAATTGAAGCTTATTCACGCTGGTTGTGCTTAATTGAGGCTATTGAATTAGTATGTAACAAGGCAAAGCAAATGAAAATCGATACAGCGAATAATATTGATTGGATTAAACCGTTAGCGTTCCAGAAATATATTGATGAAAGACATGAGTCTATGGTAGATGAAATTGAGATGTATGAGAAACAAGAAGAGTTAACCCCTCAGCCTGCTTTAAAATTATGCAATACCCATCAGGAACCAGCTTCCAAGTAAATAAAAGAAAATTGGGTAGCTCCGGATTACCTTATAAGTTTTTATTCAATGATGGCAGCTACACAATTGCCAATATTCGCAAAAATTTAGACAAAACAGTTTATACTTTTATCTACAATACACAGCGCGTCTCACTTAGTTGCAATGCGTGTTTTGAGTTTGATAAAATTATAGCTTTTTGTAGAGATGAAATTTTTAAAGAACCTATATACAGTGAGATTGATGTTTCTCTTTAATAACCACCATATACACTGCCATAGTCAGTCTTGCTATAATCAAAAACCTTCTTACTAGAATCTGTAATATTTTGAGTATACGGTTTATCAGCACCAGAAACTGCCGGGTTTTTTAAATCATCAAAGACTTGCTGATTTACTGCTTCTCCTGAAACACCAGGCTCAAACGAATACTCAAAGCGCTTAGCTTTCAGAAGCCAGACATAATGCCCACCCAAGGGATTTATTCTGGCAACATCTTCATCCAATCTTTCAGTTATTTCAAACATTTTACCATTCCTGCCACCAGGTCTATCACTACCATACTCTGTTAATTGAAATAGGTCACCAGACTTTGGTTCAGCTCCTATGCCAAACGTTTCATAGAACGAAGAAATGTGTATATAAGCTGTTACCTCATCATCTGATTGCAGACCGTATTTTGAGAGCATTAATGCATTTTCATTTAAATCAATTAACATTTTAACTTGTACAGGAGGCGAATATTGTTGTGTTGGTTGTTCTCCATATATGTAATCTGCAGAAAGAAGACTAAAATTATTGACTATATAGCCAACTTTTTGACCATATAAATTAATTTGTTCCAGCCAGTAATTATTCTGAAGCATAATGTCTCCAGAATTATTATTTTTATCAGTCAAAGAAAAACATTCATTTACATTTTGATTGACATTAGGATATGTTTTAATCTCTATACTGCCAGTAAAAAAATTTGTACAATCAGAATTAGTCATTAGTCAAAATATAACCTCCTTGTGGATTTAACGATACAGATATAGTTGTGCCTATTAATTTCTTTGTTTCACCAGGCTTAAGAGTGGCAATATAATTATGCTTACGCAACAGTTCTTTAATTTTCTCTCTATTGTTCAAGATAACAGTCTTTTTATTGTTATTTTTTAACTCTTCTGTACCATCTGCTTTCTTTGCTTTATGCATATCAGCTATGGGTTTGTGCGGAACTGAGGTATTCAGCAAGCCATCATTTTTAAGATGTCTAGGACCTATCTTATCAATATTAAAATACTCTTTGAAGGTCATAATATTATTTAATCAAAAAAAAAGCCTAACTTTCGTTAGGCTCTTTTTTATTTTTAAGTTAATCAATTATTTTTGGAAAAGATAATGACCAACATTGCTAGCTTTACCAGCAACTACATTAGCTTTGCCTTTAGGAGATGTTGAAGTACCACCTTTTACACCTGCACCTACAAGAGCATGGCCTTTGTCGCCATCATTGCCAACTTTATCAGTAACTTTACCATCACCGCCACCCTTGGCAACCAAGCTATCAACTGTGCCGCCAACTTTATTGTTTTTGCCTTGCAAAGTCTGACCAGCGGAAGGCTTGAGCTCTGTCATTTCAGTAGCTTCACCAGCAACTTCCTTCTTATCTTTTTCTTTTTCTTCAGCATCTTCATTACCAGCAACATGGTGGCCTTCTGCATCTTCAGCTTCACCTTCGGCTTCACCTTCGGTTTCACCTTCAGCTTCAGTTCCTAGTACTTCATGCAGTACATCGCAAAGCTGCTGAGCGAGATTACGAGGCAATGTAAAGGTCACATCACCGCCTTCAGCTTTGTCAGCTTCATGGCCAGCTTCGGCGCCAACGCCAAGGTCAAGAGCGTCTTTAGCGTCTGTATCAGCGCCGTCAACACCCATTACATCTTCAAATAGTTTATCAAAAATTGATTTGCTCATAAAATTATTTATATTCTTCTGCTCAATTTTTTCATTATTTTCATTAAAATTTTGAGAAGAAAATTTTTCAGTTCCTTGAAATGTCTCTTTACCTTTTAAATCTTTAGGGTCAGACACTGTTTTATTGAAACCATCAGAAGCTTCAGGCCCTGTAGGCTTGCCTATAAAAGGCTTTTTCTTCTCTTTTGCTGTCTTAGCCAGCTCAAAAGTGCCTTTAGGCGGGAAATTGACTTTTTCCGAATATACTTTTTCCATATCTTTCATTGTACGTGTTAGATTCATGTGTAAATATTTATATAAATGAACGAGAAGAACTCTAAACAATTTTACTTGGGTAATAAGAATTTACCTACAATAAATGCAGAGTTTGACTATGCTTCTAATCCTCAGTGGATAGCAGATATACAAAAATGCAGAAAGAATATATTATATTTTGCAGAAAACTTCTTTTACATTGTAAACTTAGATAGAGGCAAAGAACAGATACAATTATATAACTATCAAAGAAAAATTTTACGATCTTTGAGAGATAACAGATTTTGTATTTTATTAGCCAGCAGACAAATTGGTAAATCCACATTACTCACTATATATGCTCTTTGGATATCATGCTTTAATGAAGATCAAAACATATTAATTGTAGCCAATAAAGAAAGCACAGCTATTAATATTTTTAAACGAGTTAGATTGGCATATGAGCAACTACCCAACTATCTCAAACCTGGCGCTGTAGAGTACGGTAAAACTTCTATGACCTTGGGTAATGGAAGCAGTATAGGCATCTCAACAACATCATCAGATGCAGGTAGAGGATCATCTGTTAACTGTTTAATATTGGATGAGTTAGCATTTATTGACAATCATCTAGTTGAGCAATTTTGGCGTTCAGTATATCCTATTATATCCAGTTCTAAAAAATCTAAAATTTTTATAGCCAGTACACCCAACGGTACTGATAATTTGTTTTACGAGCTCTATCAAGGTGCAATTGAAAACAAGAATGATTGGAGAGCAGAAAGAGTAGATTGGTGGGAGGTACCAGGACGTGATGAGGAATGGAAAGAAAAAACAATTAGATCTCTGGGCAGTGTTGAAGCATTTGATCAAGAATTTGGTAACGTGTTTATTCAAACTGGTGAAAGCTCTGTAAATGAAAAAATGTTTGAAGAAATGAAAATTGATATACGAGAACCAGATTTTGTTTATGATGATGGCAAGTATCAACTCTGGGATTCTTATAAACAAGATAGAATATATGTTGCTGGTGTTGATATAAGCGAAGGAGTTGGAGCTGCAGCAAGTGTCATTCAAATATTTGATATTACAAACTTAAGAAACATAGAACAAGTTGCTTGCTATCACAATAGAACCATTTCTCCTTACAACTTCACAGCCAAGCTATATGAAATTCTTCAACATTGGGGGTCACCACTAGCTATGATTGAGAGAAACAATTGTGGTGCGCAAGTAGTTGATCAATTGAAAAATACACTACATTATGAAAACATAGTGTCTTATGGTACAAAGCAATCTACCGATAAGATAGGTGTTCAAGCACATACAAACACCAAATATAAAGGTGTAACTAACATGCGTTATTGGCTAAACGAATTGCGCGCTATAAAAATCCGTGACATAAACACTCTTATAGAGTTAAAAAACTTTATTCGTTATTCAAATGGCACATGGGGTGCAAGACCAGGAGCTGATAATTGGGATGATAGAGTAATGTCATTAGTATGGGCTCTTGTAATTCTTGAAAATGAACTAGCAGAAAAATATTTTGAAGTTCAAGAATATGATGACAATAAGAAGCCATTAAAGATAAAATCACTAGACTACGGTATTAAATATTTCATAAACCCCGACAGCATATATAACAATGAAAAAAATAAAAATGACTACGTACCATCACCTGTTATCATTAAAGGCAATAATGAAGAACAGAACAATGATATTGATGACCTGCAGCAAGGAGGCTGGACTCTTTTAAATGGCTAATCAACAAAACTATAATCAAAGCCCTTTCAACAAATTACGTAAAGATAGGTTTTTACTTGTTTTAAATTTGCCTGACTCCCTCAAGAAAATTAATTCTAAATTTGCAAGAGATGAAGATAATGTTAATTTGTCTACTATGCAATTTTCTGTTTACGGAGCCACCATACCTGAGATAGTAATTCCACAAGTGGACATATTATATGGTGGTCAAACATATGCACAATCAAGTTTTCACCGGCCTCTCTGGGAACCTGTTACTGTAAGCTTTACTGTAGATAACAGAATGAACAATTATTGGGTCATATATTCTTGGCTAAATATTCTCAATGATGCTGAAACAGGCATATATGATCCTAAAAATTTAACTAACCGCCCACCTGAACTTAAAAATATTAAACCCAGCATTGAATCAATTGCAGAATATTCAACCGACATCTCATTATTTCTTTTAGATGAATATGATAAAAGAGTAGTAGAATTTGTATTTAAAAAAGCATTCCCCACATCTTTAGGAGGGATGAACCTAAATTATCGCACTTCTGATGAGATTGAAACATCATTTACCTTTGCTTATTCACAGTTTATTGTGAAGCTTGTAGAAAATGTTGATAATCTTTGATCTTTTTTTCAAAAACTTTATCACAAAATAAATAAATACTTTATATGGCACGTACGATTCAAAGCCCCGGCGTTCAAATTCAAGAAGTAGATCTTTCATTAAGACAAGTACCAACAGGAGCAACCTCAATATTAATTCCTGGGTTTGCACCAAAAGGACCTGTTGCAGAAACTATTGCTGTTGCAAGTCTTTCAGAATTTGAGCAAATTTACGGCACACCTACTAATGCCGCTGAGAGATATTTTTATCATACTGTAAAGGCAGCTTTTCAAAGCCCCTCTGATGTTATTGTTTATCGCTTACCCTATGGTACAGGCAGTGGTATTACAGCAACAGACAATTATACAGCGTTAGTTTATCCTGTTGCTGCATATTACCCTGGTACAAGCGCTGCAGCTTCTACAGAGTACACACCACTAACTGCTGGTAATTATAATAATACCAATCTTGCAGGTGTTAGCGCTACATATCTGTTCGGTCAACCTACACATGTAAGACTTTCAAAAGAAGATTACCTTGATATTTTACGTGGCACAGCATTTACCTGGAGTCCTAATAGTAGTGCATCAAGTGGATTCAAAAAATCATTTAGTACTATTAGCGATCTAGGCAATGCAGGTCTTATTATTTTAAATAAGTCTCAATCCTCAATTAATAGCCGTTTTGAAGGGTATTATGTCGGTGTTATTGACAATACTAACCTCAATCCAGCAACACCATTTGATGATGTCAACAGAATACTTTCAATCAATACAGAGGCCAATATAATTTCTGGCGGTAATTTTGTAGCATTACCAGATGCAAGATTAGCATTTCCTCTTTCTGCTGGACAAACAGGTGTTGGTAACAGTGTATCTGAAGTATTAGAAAATATACCTTCTTTTGACATTTACAGCAATCAATTTGACGACACTGCAATATTTGGTATCTTTAAGTTGCGCCAGTCTGTATTTTCTCCAGATACAATTGCCTTGGATTATGTTTTAGAAGAAAGCTATCTTGGATCATTTGATACATACCGTCAAATAAATGATACTAACGGTGGTCCTGCTAGAAGCTTCTTTATGGAAGCATTAGACAACAACTCTTCACAAATCACTACATTAATCAACCCATTTATTTCTAATAAGCTCGGTAATAGCTGGCTAAATGATGCAGGCATACCTACTAAGAAGGTACGTTTTCTTGGCACACATTTAGCCACTTCATTGCCTGGTGAAACAGCTGACGGATACACAACACGTGTTGGAGCTCCAAGCGCTGCAGTATTAGCATTTAACAGCACATTGGGTACAACTGATGCCTTAGTTGCTCTTGGTGATTATACATCACAGGATATAAACACCAAAGTAATTGGCAATGTACCTGCCAAGGTCAACTCACTATTTGATAAAGTTGAAAATTCTGACATCTATTCATTTAATATTTCAGTTGAAGCAGGTCTAGGAACCATTTATGTTAATTCCTTCAACCCTGCAACCAGTGGTTATTTTGATGATTCTGTAGGATATTCTTCAGTTCTTGCTGGATTAACTTCACAAAATGTTGGTGCAACATCAAATGTCATCAACAATTATAATGCAGTTTCACAAGAATTTGTCTCTTTTGCAGAAACCAAAAGAAAGGATTTGATTTATATTGCAGATCCTATCACAAACATCTTTGTTGAAGGTCAGAACATCAAGACACTTGATGACCCCACCAAGACATTCTCTACTGACATTTACTGGGCGCTAAGAAATCAATTTGCAGCAATCAATTCTAGCTATGTTTGTGCGTATGCAAATTGTGTTAAAGTAGCTGATATAGCTTCTGCTCAAGAAGTCTGGGTTCCTTTCTCAGGATTTGCAGCCGCTCTAATGGGCAACACTGATAGCAATTATCAGCCTTGGTATGCTCCTGCTGGTTTCACAAGAGGTGTAGTAACAGGTATTACTGATCTCGGATTGTTCCCCAAGCAGAAACAACGTGATCAGATTTACAAGATTAACTTGAACCCTGTTGCATTCTTCCCAGGTGAAGGCTTTGTAGTGTATGGTCAGAAGACCTTGCAAAAGAAGCCAAGTGCTTTTGATAGAATTAATGTACGTAGATTGTTCTTGAACTTGGAGACTGCTACGAAAAATACCGTTAAGTACTTTGTGTTTGAACCCAATACACTCTTCACAAGAACTCAAGTAATCAATACATTAACACCTATTTTTGATAATGCTAAGAATACACAGGGTATATATGATTACCTAATCATTTGTGATGAAAGAAACAATACACCTGATGTAATCGATAACAATACACTTGTAATTGATATCTATATCAAACCTACAAGATCAGCAGAGTTTATTCTAGCTAACTTCTACGCCACACGCACAGGTGTGAGCTTCCAGGAGATAGTCTCATAAACATGAAGGGGAATAAATAATATTATGGCTGATGTAAATCAATTAATTCAAGACTTTTATAGAGTAGCACAAAATAGAGAATTTGCTCGCGATTATAACTTTCGTGTGCTTTCTATTAATACTGGTGGTGCTTCAAGTGTAGAGTTTGACCAAGATGATTTAGTATATGTAAAGACTGCTACTCTACCTGAACGTGCAATTAGTAATGTTGCAGTTCCCTACATGGGATTGAATTTTAACATACCTGGAAATGCCACATACCCTGGTTCTGATGCATGGCCTTTGACTTTCTACGCTGATTCACAGTCTAAAATTCGTCAAAAATTTGAACAGTGGTCACAGGACATCTTTAATGATGCAAATTCTACAGGAAATTATTTTGCTCCCAAGCAAACAGCTATTATTGATCTTGTTCAGCTTGATAATCAGATGAACAAAACAGCTCAATATCAATTGGTCGGTGTTTCAGTAAGAAGCGTTGGCCCTCTACAGTATAATATATCTGAAGGTACAGGTAATACAATTGAATTTACTTCTACTGTATCATTTCACTACTGGAGAAAACTAAGTTAATTAAATAATTAGGTGAATAATCCGTTCACCTCAGCACTACAAGGCCTTCAACAAAACTTTTCAGGTCTTTTTAATGGTACAAACCCTTCTTTTGCACCACAGATAACTGAATTATTTGGGTTCAACGTACCCGGTGTACCGTTAATAAGCCCAAGGGATTATTTTCTATTTCAAATGGAATCGTGGTTTACCTCGATTCCTATGTCTACACAATGGATTATTGTCATAGACAACTACCCTGTTGCACTTAGATCTGATATAATACAAGGTTTAGAGATAGTTGATGGAAGCAAAAAAGGATGGGACATTTCTACCTCTGTTTCTATTTTAAAAAGTTTTCCTTTGCAACGCATAATTGGGTGTTTATTTGCTAATTCAATATCAATACCTGCTGAACAATATAATATAGATTCAGTTTCTGTGCCAAACAACAGAGGGTTTTTACCAGGCATATTAGGAAGCAACAGGCAAACTGAACCTAATTCATTAACTATAGAATTTAGAGATACAAACACATCATTTATAGATCACGTATTGAGACCATGGGTAATCCTGGGATCACATTTTGGTATGGTTTCCAGACAAGCTGATGTGAATGGAACTAGAGACTTTAGAAATATGAAATGCAACATGACGTTGCTTCAATATGGACGCACTTTAAATAGTATATCCATGATACCTCGTAAAGTTTGGACGTTTTATAACTGCATGCCTTATAATATAGGTGACCAGAGCTTTAATTATGAAACAGAAACAGTTAATAATTTTGCAACTCGATGGACTTACTCTAATTATACTATTGAAAACAGTCTATATCTGCCTGTTCAGGACATAGTAAATAGAGTTTCAAATGGCGATATACCCAGAATTACATCCTTCCAGAATGGCATTGGCAGCATTAATCCTCTAGGTTTCTTATAATGGATTTTTTTCTAAGCTACACCACACTCTTAAGCAAGCAAAAAGTGTTTATAAAAGAGCTTACCTTTAAGCAGCTTAGAACCATTAACAAATTTATACAGAATAAAGATGATGAAGCAATTAATTTATGCTTTGAAAATGTTTTAAAAGAAAATATTCAAAATTTTGATACAATTGGTATTTTAACAAACTATGATAAATTTTGTTTGTTATTTTTATTACGGTTAGCTTCTATTTCTCCTGAAATTGAACTCAAACAACAAAACTCAGTCACTAAAGTTAATTTATTACCTGTTTATAATTCATTTTTTAATGTGAAGCTTGATAACAACTATGAAATTATTACAGATACTTTCATTATAAAACTGTCACTACCTAAGTCACTACTGTTCAATAATATTTTTGATATACTTTTAAACAGTATTGACGAAGTTATTATAAAAATATCTGGTGAAAATAAAATAATTAATTTTAACACATTATCAGTTGAAGAGAAACGAATATTTTTTGAAAAATTGCCAGCCGATGTAATAAGCGACATCAACAAAATTAAACAAAATATTGAAAATGCATTTAACAACACTGCTTTAACTGTTAACAATGACAATAAAATAAGTATTAACCCGTTTAATTTGTCATTATTTGAAACTTTAAAACTACTTCTCACTGTTGACCTTAAAAATCTTTACGATATTCAGTACGCCCTAGTGAACAAATTAAATTTTGATGCTTTTTATGCCGATAACAACACATTAACAGAGAATATTATTTTAATTAATAATTTTACAGAGGAAATGACTAAAAAAACACAAGAAACCCGTAAAGCTATGGATAACTCTAAAAAACCTATAAGTAGTTAAGTGAATAATTTTAGCGACATACTCAACTCTTTAAATGAAGTCACAAAACAGTATGAAATATTCATACCGTCATTAAATGTAAAAACCAAGTTCACAGGATTTACTGCAAAGCAACAAAAAGAAGCAATTCAGAGCGCTCTAGAGAAAGAAAATGCAGGAATAGGCTTCTCAATACTAACAACTGAGTATATTCAAACCAATTTAATAGAAAAAAATTTAAATTTACTTGCTAGCGATAAAAATTATATATTAGCTTGCTTAAGAGCACAATCCCTATCTAAGAATTATAGAACACTTGGCTCTGAATCTTTTGATATCACACCAATTCTTTCAAACAATATTGCTGTACCTAATGAATTAAAATCTGCACAATTAGAAGACAATGATATCACTGTCAGCATTGAGATACCCACTTTAATTAAAGACAAAAGCATAAATCTTGAGTCAAAAAAAATTATTTTAAGCGAACAAGCTAATTATCTTGGTAGTTTATATTTGAATGAGATTATCAAATACATAAAAGCAATTAAAACACCCAAAGCTACTATTAATTTTGATGAATTGACTTTCAATCAAAAACTTCAAGTAGCAGAAAAGCTGCCTATTGCCATATCTTCACAAGTAGTAGAATATATTAACAAATTAAAAGATTTTGATAAAATGTTGTTTACCGTTAACAACAAATTCTATAATATAAGCATTGATCCAACACTTTTCACACTCTAATTTACAATATTCATTAAATATTTTAAATGACTGAGGCAGAAAGTTTAATAACTGACAATATAGCTTCTTTAGATCAAAAAGTAAGCACTATTCTTGGGTTTCTTGGCACATCACAATCAAAAGCTAGTGACAACAATGCAAAACAGTTTTCATCATTATTTCAAGAAAATATGGACGATGAAAAACGCGAAAAAAATAGCTATAGCAGATTGAGACGCAAGCAAAGGATATATCAAGCTGTTCCAATTAATATTGATAGTCTCAGCGACGATACACTGAACAAACTAAGAAATGTATTTAAATCTGCTTTGCCTAAAACTATGCAAGTGCAGACAAAAGTAGCAAAAAATGATGCTTCATTTGGGTGGGTACCTGATTTATTGAAAGTATTAGGCACTCTTGCAACAGGATTAGGGGTATTTGAATTATTAAAAGATTTAATTGCAGGTGGAGAAAAAGGTAAAATAATTGAAGCAGTAAAAGACGCTGCACAAGCTGCAGAAAAAGCTAGTGAAGCTGCTACTAAAGCTGTTGGGGCAGTGAGCAAAGATGCAGGAAAAGTTGGTGAAGCTGCTGTAAAAGCATCAGAAATAGTACCAAAAAAGCCTGTAACTAGATTAACAGACCCTCTAACAGAAGCTATTCGCACCGGTGAACCTATTAATTTAACTATAGAAAATCTAGATATAGAACGTGCAACAACAGATCCTAAACCTTTTAAAGACTTTACTGGAGTATTTGATGAAGCCATAAAAGGAAAAAAAATTAATGTCGATGAAATGTTAGGAAGCATGAAAGAGCTTGACTATGCAAAGAAAATTCAAGTACTAGCAAAGAGTCAAGATGAATTTTTAAGTAAAAGCATAACAGAGCTTGATGGCATAATAGAAAATATTGAAAAACCTGATAGCATGTATAAGCAGCTAACTGCTACATTGAAAGATTTAAAAGAACGTGGCTATAGACCTGAAGATATTAGAGAGCTAGTAAAGGTAAAGACGTCTATAATAGAAGATATCATACAAGCAACCAAAGAATTGCCTGAGTACCTAAAGAGCAGCGGCAAAGAAATTATTAGAGACATGGTTGGAGGAGTTGGAATGGAAGACAGTGTAAAGTTTGAAGAACAATGGGCTAAAGCCACTGCTTGGTTGAAAGAGAATACTCTAGGTAAAGTAGATGACTTAAAAGGTGTCCTACAAGAGAGTAAAGGGCTTAGAAATATGGCAGGCGCAGCATCTAAAGCAATTCCTATTATAGAAGGAGCTATGCATTCTTTAGCGCAGTTAGGAATTTCATATGAAACATATCAAGCAAATCAAAGACAAGAAGAAAGGGGCGAAATTACTGCAAAAAACAAATACGAAAAAGGCATGGAAGCTCTGGGTGAAGGTGTTGTTGATTTTTATTCTTTTGGCATTTTGGGTGCAGAAGAAGCTCAAGGCACAGTGGCTAAACAACTTAAAAAATGGCAAGATTTGTATTATAAAGAAGATAAAACTCTTGAGGAAACACTCAAGAGCTATGCAAATTTAATTTTACAAATACCTGATGCTACTAATAAATTTATATTTGGCGCTGCTGAGCATTTAGCCAGGTACACACCATTTCTTAAAGACCCTGCAGCTGCAGATAGGCTTAAAGAGCGATTTGATGCTGATTTAACAGAACAAGTCTTTGAACTTGGCGGCACTATGGGAGAAATTATAGGTGAGCAAATTCAAGAAAGCTATGAAAAAGGCATTCCAAGTCCATGGGAAAATATGCAACAAGATTTCTTGTCACGCCCTGGTCAAAGACCCATACCATTTAGCCCCAATGATAATATTATTGGTGTTAAAGATTTAAGAACTTTAGGTGTTGGGTCTGAAGAAACTGTAAGCGCCATCAAAGATCTCATGACTGTAGTAGAAAATACAGGCAGAAGCATGGGCAAACAGCTGGCAGAAAGCAAAACCATAACACAGCAAATGATGAATGAGCTTAACAATTACACTAAATCAGTAGCTGAACAAGGCAAGAAGAGTTCTAATTTTGTTAATAATACTAAAAATCTAACAAACCTCACACTAACACCTACCACTTCCAGAAGCTACAGAGATAGCAGAATGTATTCATAAGTATTATTATGGCTAACAGATTATGGTCTTTTGATTATAATGCTACCTTAAACAAAAGCGACCAAGGTACAAACAAGAATTCTGTATCTTTTGAAAGTGATGCTCCAAGACTTATACCTGCATCAAAAGCTGATTTTCTCTTTAATGTACCAGTAAATTCGAAAAACCCGCAAATTACCACAGTCAATGTTGCAAGAGACTATCCCTGGACGTATTCAAAACCTGGAGAAACTGCACGTGCTGAAACACCAAAAATTACTTTAACAGAAAAAAGGCTCAACACAAATGCTTTTATTGCTTCTGTGGCTTATTCTTTTGCTAATGCAAAATTAGGAGTAGAAGAATCAGTTAAGTACTTAAAAAGCTTAGGACCTACAGGTCAAAATTTTGCTCAATTATTAGAAAAACTACAAAACAGCATTGCAACAGCTGGTGAAGCTGCACTGGGTACAGCATATAATTTTATAAATAACCCATCAATAAAATCTTTAACTTCAATACAAGAAAATATAGCAACAGGTCAACAAGTTTCACAAACTGTTAGTGATTTCTTTAAAAACCGTGTCATAGATAACAATCCTGTTTTAGATCAACCATTATTACAGGCATATAAAAATCTCTACCCCACTGTCAATACTGGGTGGCAATATGTTTTACCTTACTTTGAAGATTATTATAGTTCATCACAGAATATTTTCGGTGATGATAGTAATATTAATGTTTTAAACTTTATAAAAGAAGGGTCCCAACAGGTACAAAGCATAGCAGGGTTAGCAGGTGCTATATCTCACCCCTTTGGTTTTTCATTTCAAGAAAAAGCAAAATTTTATAATTTTCCATCTGAAGGTGAAGAATTTTCATTTTCATTTCCTTTGATAAACACAGGCAACATTGATTTTAATCAAGTTGTTAGAAACTGGCAATTAATATTTTTGTTATTATATCAAAATAAACCTGCCAGAATAAATAGAAATCTTGTAGAACCACCAGTATTATATGAAGTTTCAATACCAGGTCAAAAATTTCTACCTTTTTGCTACATAACTGGCATTAGTGTAGATTTTAAAGGATCGCGTAGAGAGTTAAAATTTGATTTAAATGTTCAAGAAACTGTTGAATTAGAATCAATTAACAATGCAGTAGATCCTAGAACAGCAAATTTACCAGGTGATGCAAACAATGTTGGAGGTATTATTAAAAGTGTGGGTTCAACTGCCAGAAATAAAGAATTTTTTGCAATTATTCCTGATGCCTACATGATTAAAATTAGTTTAAAGTCTCTTGTAACAGAAACTAGAAACTTTATGGCGTATACTGTTTTAGGCAAAACCAATACTGCAAATGCACAAGTTGTTGATATTGATGCTATTAATAATGCAAATGGAAATTTCGGTAATTCAAATGTGGGTGGCAATAATATAGGCAATCAATCTGGTGCAAATACACCAGTCAATTATACTGTTGGCGGATGGCCTGAAATTCAAGCGTCTAGAAATCAACCCGGTACAGGAGGCAGATAATATGGACTTAGGCAATTATCAAAATAATATTACTGAATTAGCACCCTTGAACAATTACAGATACGAAAATATTTTTAAAGTGTACAAAAATACTGATAATTATTATTTCTATAATATTATTAAAAAAATTAACCTTATTCCAAATCTAGATCCATCTCAATTTTTTTACTATGCTGTGCCTAGAAAAATGCCTTGGACATTAATTAGTTTCAATCTATATAATACTATTGAACTTTGGTGGCTAATATGCTTGGTTAATAATATCAATAACCCTGTATTGCAGCCTAAATCAGGAACAACCATAAGGGCAATTAAATCAAACCTTATTGTGCCTATTATTAACAACATAAAATCTCAATTGAAATAATATGAGTGAATATTTACCTGTAGCTGGTAATGCCAATTTTAGCGATTTTTCTTATCTAATAAACAATAATTTTTATGACTTTAAAGTGTTTATTGGCTCTTTTGATGGCAGATTAAAACTGCTACCGCCTTCTTCCATAAAAACTTTAAATATAGAAGATAGTATCGATAACCCTTATCATACTGGCTACATAATACTTGACAACAGACAAGACAATATTGAAAGTGATTATACACCAGAGATAGATGCATCTAACCCACAATACTACATACCAGGCAATGCAAAAGAAAACACTAAAGGTAGTTATGTTTTTAATGGCGATTCAAGAGACGTTCTAGTAGTACAAATAATGCCCAAGCTCACACAAACTGGTGCAAATACTACTGATACAGAAGTACAAAAATATTTTTTACTGTCTTTTAATTTTGCTATCTATAACACTGAAGAAATTGATGATGGTTCATTAGATGGTAAATTTAAAAAACTTTACTTCTGGGATCTTGATTATGAAATGTTGCGAGAAAAAAATTCTTATTTTTCTACTGCAAATTATCTTAATGTTAGAGACAAAGGGGACATACAAGATTTTAGCAATGAAGAAAGAAGAATACCCACAGGGGCAGCATTATCTGCCGCTATAGCGGAAGGGTTAGATAAAAATGAAGGATTCAATCCAACTTTTAGCACTTTCGATCAAGGTTCAACAAGTATTTTCTTTTCAGCGCCAGGTAATTTTAAATGCATAGATACTATTAACTATCTTTGGGACAGGCATGTAAGCTCACCTGCTTCAAATTTTAGCCCCTGTATTCTGCAATTAGATAGATATCCTAGAACATATTCTCTAAGAAGTTACTATGATTTTTTTCAGCATGCTGTTGCTTTTAATGAAGGAGTAATGGTGCCTGGGAATGATTATCTTGAAACATTTAAAGTTGCAGGCTATACAAACATTGGTACAAACAGTCTGCCAGTCTTTAGTGTAGAGTTTACACCGCCCTATGCACCGTATTTTATGTCTGAGGGCAGCTTAGATACTTATAGTTTTGATTGTATTGCAGGTCTCTATTCTCAATCAGAACTCAACAGTAAAATTGTTCATGCTTATAATTATAATAATAAAGAATTTGATATAGACTCATATAGAAATAGTACTGATGAATTGGAACGTGTTTCCAAACTCAATTACATCACCCCATTCACTTCACAGGGTGGATCAACTTTTCAATTTGGCAATTTTAGAAAACAAAATAAAAACACTACAAATGAATTTGCGGTTGTAGAGGTAGAAAAAAATCAAAGATTAGCTTTAGGATTAGCTAAAAATTTAAAAAATTATGTTTATTTAAATAATTTTGTAACTTTTAAAATACAAGGTGGCACTCACAGACAATCAGGCAAATTTATTGGCATAAACAGAGAAAACAATAAACAACCTACTGCTTTTGATAACAAGTTTTTAGGTGTATATTTTGTAGTTAAAGTCAATCATATTTTTGAAGATGCAACATATAAAAATGAATTAGTGTGTGTTAAAACATATCTTCCTACAGATATCTTCTTAAATAAAAATGTATTATGAGAAGTTTAACACAAGCACAAAAAGATGAATTTGCTCGGCTTGTAGCCGAGAAACGTGCTGATGTAGAAAGAAAAAATAATTTAGCACCAGGTTCACTAACACCTGCAAAACCTAAATTAGATTTAACTGGCCCTTCAGAATACGACCCTACTAAAAATGGCTCTGCAAACACTGCATGGGGCCCCATGCCAGTAGTTGATACGTCATGGGCAACCGCAGGCTTAGCAGATATGCCCAGCACAACCACAGCATCTAATATGCTTGATAGCAGCACATCATCTTCCACTACATCCAATATACCTACAATTAGTAGAGCCTTAACACCAACACTTGCTGATAACACAATAAGTGTTCCTGAATTTACTGCTAAAAAAACATCTTTGCCAACATCCTTTCCTTACATCGCTAAAACTATAGACCCAAAATTAGCAGACATTAACTACACAACAACTGTTGATATATTGAAGAAAGTCTCAAATTACGTTAATCTATTTCCTCAGCTTGAAAAAGAAATACAAATAAGTCTCGATTATTATACTGCATTACAAAACAATGATGTTGTAGGTAGTTTGGGTAATTTTTATAGCAAACTCAATTCTGAAAAAATGCCTGTCTTAAGAAATGATTTTGTCGATTTTTGGGTTAAGAGATATCAAATCACAGCTGAACCACTTAAAAAATTAATAACTTTTGATATAGATACATCCAATCAATCATTTTTTACCGAACTAAGTGACTCTGTAGGGTTACTTGTTAATAGTAATTGTTTGCTGGATGATTCAACTATACCCTTTACAGATTACACAACTGGATTATACACAGCGCCAAATATATTGCCGGTACAGTTAAGAAACAAAATATCTGAAACAACACTAGAAGTAGCTACTGATTTAAGTGAAATGAATACTATTTTAATGAGAAACAATTTAGCTAAAATAAATTTAACAACTAAAAATGTTAATCCTTACACCAACTCCACTTCTAACCCTGCACACGGTATAAATTTAATAACTGATTTACAAACTTTTGATATTATAAAAAATAATTTATCTACATATTTTGATAGATTAAAATCTAGTTATAGCAGAATCTTTAATTACGTTCAGTACATAAGCAATATCAACAACATTAATGCATATAATCCAAGAGACACTGCTGCATCTGGCACAAATCAGCAGCTTATAACAGATATATTGTTCGGTCTTAATGTAGAAAAGTTTACTGTGAGTATGGATGTTCTACAACGCAAATTTAAATACCTATTAAGCTACAAAACTAATGAAAATACGCTTTCTAACCCGCGTATAAATGCAGGTGTTTTTAATACAGGAGTAACTAATCTTTTTAATACTACAAACAACCTCAATATTTCATAATAAATACTTTTATGGCAACTCCAGTAGACGAACTAACATCTTACAGTGAAATATTAAACAGTCAAATTTTTGAAATTAATAAAAAATCAGCTCAGTCTGGTTCAATTATACCTAATTTTTCTGATTTTTTTGAAACACCAAAAGGGCTACCATCTGATACTTCTTATTTTAATGGTTATTCTAATCGGGTATTTAATACTGATGAATATACAAGCCCTTTTAATAATTACTTAGAAACAGCCCGGCAGCAGCTCTTGAATTGTGAGTTTCCATCATTGCCTAATTTCAGTCAATTGCTTCCTACCCCTGCTAGTATATCCAGCCTTTTGAATATTAATATTTTTGATTTTGCTCTTAAAAAGCTTAGCGTACTACCCAAGGTAGGTGCTTTTGCTCTTACAGATATTGTGGGATCTATTACAAGCATAGCCCAATCAGCACTAAACAGTCAATTAGGACCCATATCTGGCTATTTAAAAAATATAAGCAATTGTATAAAGAAGTTTTAATTAACAATTTCTGCATCAATAATCTTACTATTATCTGCTATTAAAGCTTTAAAAATCTGCTCTCTTGTTGCTAAGAGCTTAGTAGCATTATCATCTTGTTTTAATTCTTTTCTTGCATCAATGTCCATTTGTTTTGTTTTGACTATAGTATCTGATCTTTTGTCATTTACTACAATCTTATTCAATGTATCAATAGCTGAACTTGCTGCTGCAACCAACCCTGCAAAAGCATCTACATCTTTTGCTTCTGGTGAAGAGACAATGTAATCTTTGACATTCTTAATCATCTCTAAACTATCTTCTACAAGCTTGCCACCTTTCTCTACTACAAATTTTTCTAATTCTTCTTTCTTAAGAGGTGACTGTTCTTCTTCTGCTTGTTTAGCTTTGGTTTGTGCTTCAGATAGTTGACTCAACAAATCTCCTACCATTTCATTCAACTCATCACTCATAACAATATTTACTGTTGCAGTTGAATTATTAAAGCGTATACTATAATACAAATATGAGCATGGATCCTAATTTACAGTATATACCTGTTTTAAAATTTGAAAAAACACACAATTTAGCTAAATTGCCTACAAAAAACCATGAATCCGATACAGGGTATGATGTATACAGTGTAGAAGATAAAACAATCCCTGCACGTGGAAGCGCTGTAGTTGATGTTGGATTAAAGTTTGCTGATATGCCTGAAGGCTATTGGATTAAAGTGGAAAGCAGAAGTGGCTTGGGGTTCAAGCATGGCATAACTGCTCATCCAGGTATTATAGACAATGGTTATCGCGGTGACGCTGGTATCAAGCTCTACAACTTAACAGATACAGACTATCAAATCAAAGCTGGTGACAGAATTGCTCAATTTGTTGTTTACATGAACTTGGGCATGCATGTTGAATGGGGCACAGTTCAGGAATCTGTGAGAGGTGAAAAGGGGTTTGGATCTTCAGGCAAATGACAATAAACGATTTTAACAATCTTTGGTGTGAAAAATACAGACCACACAAGCTAGAAGATTTTGTAGTATCAGATAGAAACCTAGAAATTATTCAGTCTTTTGCTAAGAATAAACAAATACCCAATTTGCTTTTTCTAGGTACACCCGGCATTGGCAAAACAACTCTTGCTAAAATAATAGTAAATGATTTGTTAGGATGTCAGTACCTCTACATCAATGCAAGTGATGAGAACGGTATTGATACTATACGCACCAAAGTAACAGGATTTGCTCAGACCAAGAGCTTTGATGGCAATTTAAAAGCCATTATTCTGGATGAATGCGACGGTCTCACCATGGATGGTCAGCGCGCTTTGCGCAATACAATGGAAGAATTAGCCGGATTTACACGCTTCATTCTTACTGCTAATTACAAATATAAAATTATACCTGCCTTACAAAGCAGATGTCAAAGCCTTGATCTCACACCACCATTAGACTTAGTTGTTAAGAGATGTGCATCTATTCTTAAAAATGAAAAAATTGAAATAGAAAATGGGCAAAAAACAAAGCTGTTGGAACTTGTTAAAAAGTTCTATCCGGACATTCGTCTTTGTATTAATGAATTGCAGAAATTTTCTGTATCTAAAAAGCTTAAGATCAATGAATTTAATCCTAATGACTTGCTATCATTGATCTATAAAGAAATAAAAAGCAAAAATATTAATTCTTTAAGAAAGGCATTAATTGAAAATGAAGCTTCCTTTAATTCTGATTATGTATCGCTCTTGAGAAATTTGTTTAATTTTATAGATGAGAATGAAACTGATTTGGAATACAAGAAAAAAGCATTATTAATTGCTGCTGAACATTTATACAGATCAGCATTTGTAATAGATCAAGAGATTAACTTTTTTGCGTGTATGATTTTACTATCTGATACTCAGCTCTTGGGCAAGTATTGTGCAGTATAAGTAGCAGGGTCTTTTTGACCTTCTGCAGGTTTAGAGGGAATTTGAACATTTACATCTGTTAGCTCTCTATCACCTGTTTCAAGTTTACCACCAACATCAGATAAATGTGTGTTAGATCTAGGAGTTAATAGTGTCTTGTCGTCATTCACTTTTACTTCTTCTGGTTCAATCTGAACTTTATTATCATATTTTAATTTATCAGGAACAGGTGGCAAATTGATACCATCATTTTGATGAACCAGTAAACTTGCAGGAACTGTGACTGCTTTATTAACATCATAGGTGCCAGGAGCAATTTCAGGTACTATTTCAATAGAAAAACTGTAACCATAGTTATCAGGGTTCCCGGCACCCATAACTGCCGGCATAGCAGACTTTACATTTCTTACTCTCAGATTCAATCCTGAATTAATGAGATCTTGAACTGACTGTTTAACAGAATCAGGCTGATTCTTAAAGAAGTCGTTCTTCAATGCATTATCAGCGAATCTCACTCTGTCACTAGTAAGGAAGCCACCACGTGTGTATCTCGAAAGGGTTGCTTCATAAAGCTTTTTAAATCTCTTCTCCATTTAAATTATTTATTTCAACAAGCTTATTATTCCTTCTTTATTTTTTTTATAAATAATAATATGGCTAACATTACCATTAGATCCTTGAATCAAAAACCTGTGGTTAGCCGAGGATTCACGTATTCTGACATAAAACTTGATTTAACGTTCGATTACCTAATAAACAATGAGCTTTTGCGTAAAAAACAGATTAAAGATGCAGTCAACAGTTTAGATTATGATGCCATCAAAAATAGCATAGCTAGCTTGTTTACAACTATACCTGGTCAAAAGCTTTTAAATCCTTATTTTGGGCTAAATCTGGTGAAATACCTGTTTGAGCCTGTCAATGAAGATATTGCTTCAAATATTGCTACTGATATTACAACAGGAATAGCAACATATGAACCTAGAGTTAAAATAAAAAATCTTGTTGTAGGATTCAGTATTGAAGGCCAGTATTATCAAATAGTAATGGAGATAGGTGTACCACAAATTAACAATCAATCTTTTCAGCTTGTAGGAACCTTGAGTAACTCAGGTTTCTTTTTAAATAATTAAATATGGCAACCCTCAATAACGATTATCAGATAAACACAGACAATTATGCAGCATTTGATGCTTTGTCCTTAAAGAGTTTAATAATCAAAAGACTCAACAGCAATACTGTGTTTACTGATCAAAATTTTGAGGGCAGTAACATATCAGCCATCATTGATATTATTGCTTATGCATACAATGTGCTGCTTTTTTATCTCAATCAAACTGCTTCAGAAAGCAATTTCAACACTGCTACTATTTACGAGAATATTAACAAAATTGTAAAATTAATTGGATACAATCCAGTCGGCTTTCAGACAGCTTTGTTACCGTTTAAAGCTTACGCTAACAATCAACTTGCTCCTGAGACATACACAATTCAACGGTATTCTTATTTTACAGTTAATGGTACTGTTTATAGCTTTAACAATGACCTGACTTTCACAAAATCTACCTCTGGTACAGAATATCTTTCTGACTTTAGTGATCAAAATCTTTTATACCAAGGAAGTTACACAGAATATCCTTCTTATTTTGCAATTGGTGAACCGTTTGAGATTTTAACAATAACTTCTGTAGATAATAATAATGCTAATACAATTATTGATAACTTTAATATTGATGTTTATGTGAAAGATAATACTGCTACAAAACCAACATGGGAGAAATGGTCACCTTCTCAATCATTATTCTTAGAAAGACCTAATTCAAAAAAATATGAAATAAGATTAAATGAAGATGGTAGATATGAAATTAAGTTTGGCAACAATGTGAATGGCAAACAACTTAATACTGGTGATGAAGTAGCAGTTTATTTTATTACCTCCAATGGCACTACTGGTCAGATAGGCCCCAACGTACTCAATGGTAATACATTGTTTAATTATGGTACAACTAAATTCAATACTATAAAAGTAGACACCACACCCACCAATTTGAGAATACTAACTCAAGCTGAGTTAAATCTCTTAAGTTTTGAAAACCCAGACCCATCCACACAATTTGTACCTGCTGAATCAGTTTCAAACATTAAAGCCAACGCCACAAACACATTCAAGAGTCAGTTTAGATTGATCACTGCAGAAGACTTTACTAATTACATATTAAAAAATTATGGTAACTTGCTGGCTTCAGTACGTGTTGTTAACAATTGGGACTATCTAAGCCAACATGTTAAGTATTATTTTGATTTGGGTATTACTAAGCCTAACTTAGAATCGAGAATACTTTTCAATCAAGTAAAGTTTTCTGATTCATGTAATTTTAATAATATCTACATATACTCTGTTCCAAAATTAGAAAAAATTACTTCTATTACCACAAGAACTAACTATCTTAATGCTGCACAAAAAAATCTTATTATTAATGATATAAACAAAACTAAGCTTGCCACTGCAGAAATTGTATTTAATGATCCTGTCTATGTGCAATTTGATTTGGGTGTAAGAATAATTAATGAAAGCTTAACCCCTGATATAACCAATAATTGCTATCTGGAAGTTACAAGGGAAATTACATCAAAAAGAAACCCTGAAGCTATTAAAAAGCAAATAGCAGAAATATTTACAAATTATTTTTCAACTACGCAAAACAATTTAGGTAAGTTAGTTTCATTAACAGATTTATCTAATAGCATAAACGCAATTGAAGGTGTAATAGGTATAAAGACTGTAAGAACAGAAGCTGATCAGACATACTCTACCCCGGGTATAAGTTTTCTAGCATATAACCCTGTATATCCTTATACAGACATAAGCATAGTGGCACAAGATACACAGCTTCCTTTCTTTAAATTCCCTTACCTTAACAATTCTTCCTCTTTTATTGATAAGGTGAAAGTAATTACACCCTCTATTCAACTACTTGAGAGAGAATTCTAATGGCTGAGCAGAAAAACTACACGTACGTTTATTTTGATATTAAAGACTATACTGGTCAAAATCGTCTCTCTTCATTTACATTAGATATTACACCTCTTACCTGCATTCCTGATTTTACAACTGCTACTCTACTATCAACAAATGCTTATCTCTCAAATAAGACCTTACAATGGGATTTCGGTGACGGTACAACATCTACTGATTTAACAGCTACACACGTTTACAAATGGCCTGGTAATTATGAAATAGTTTTAAATGTATTCGATAACAATGGGTTTGTATATGAGAGTCTGTATAAACCTACTGTTTCTATTTACAACTTTGTTGCAGATGATTTAAAATTTAAAGATTATGGCAGATTTATTTACGACGTACCAGCCAGTAAAATTATTGATCCATTAATTATTCAAAGAAGAAACAGCTTCCAGACTCTCAATTCTTTAACTGGTAGTAAATTCACAATTAATTTATATGCTTCAGGCGCTTTGGGAAGTTATATTGATATAAATGCATATAATAATGATAAATGGAGCCATTTACGTTCTCTCTCAAGATTTTATGAAAAAGTTAGGATAGGCGATGTTGAGTCTTATAATATTGTAACTTCCATTTCTACTATTGATACAGAAATTTATGCTAGATTAAACAATGGATTATTGGAAAGATGCAGCAAAGAAGATACTGGATCTGTTTTTGCAGGAACAACAGGGTATGCAGAAATTTACTATGTTGATGATAGAACTAAAAACTTTTCTACTAGAGAATCACCTATATTTGTATTTGCCACAGTCGATAATGCAAATTTTAATGACAGCTTTACATTTAAAAACAAACTCTTTGATTATATACCACTTCCTCCTGAAGGATTTGAAACACTCCAAACAGCTGTACAGCCAATTATTAAAGTAAGGCACAATCCAGCAGCAGTTCTTTCAATCACATCCAATGGCATAGATGGCGAAGGGGCATTATCAGCCACCAACTTTAATATTCCCAAAATAAGCTGGCAAAATACAGAAATACCTTTTGTAGTCAGAATGAAAGATATTGAAAATTACACAACAAGAACATACCCACCATTATCTTGCTTAAGAATAGATACAGGATACGACACAACAAGCAACTTGCTCACAACTTTTAATTTACAATTAGATTTAGTAAAAAATAATGCTGAAAGAGTCACTACTGCAAAATTTTACAGTGATTTTACTGAAGATATTCCACGTTCTATAGGGTCTTTCTATAAAGGATATTTCCTCCCTACTGAAAGCACTATTAACTGCAAAATAACTGCAGGAATGACAGTTATTGATCCTGTTAATTTTCCAAAAGACAGTTTATTGGCTTGGATATGCGAACCCAATTATCGTTATGTGCAGCGTATTTTTAAAACTAATATTTTTAACTATTGCGCAGGCAGCCTTGCAATTACTCTTTCTGGAACAGGCCAACAATTCCCAACATCTGAAAATATAAGCAATTCATACTGTGTAGCAGTTGCGCCTTCTGGAACTGGTATAAATGGCGACTATCAAGCTTGGATCGGTGATGCTGTAGCTAATGCTCTCTATAAGCTTGATGTGTATGGTAACATATTGTCTTCTTTTAACCTGTCATCTTATCCAGTATCTTCCATTATTGGTGTAAATTACATGGATCTTAGATCTGAAGTTTTATCCAGTGCAGCTCCTAATAGTATGGCATTAGATAGTAAAGGTGATTTGTGGGTAGCACTTTTTGATGCAGTCTCTTGTATTAAAATAAATTATGTAGATGGTATATTAAAGAATTATGCTTACCCTAATTTAACTAATTTAGTTTATTATCTTGGATCAGATTATAATATAGAACAGTTATCAGGCTATGCTGGTGAAGATACATTACTGCCGTCTTCTCTAGACACTGACGGAGATGATAATTTGTGGGTTGCTTATACTCACCCTGTATCAAATTTCCTTATAAAATACAACACATACGGGAGTATTCTCACCACAATTCCATTCCCTCCTTTGATATCACCAGTTGAAGTTGTGGTAGATAGAGACAGATTTGTTTGGCTAACAGCTCTAAATAATGCATATAACCCTCCTAGCATCAAAGATAGAAATGATTTAGTTTATAAATTTAATTTAGATGGAGTGCCAGCAATTAATTTTCCTGTTTCAGGTGTTAAGCTTGCAGGTAATATTGCACTAGATGGCAATCAAAATGCTTATATAGCCCATTCAACTGAAACGCTAACTAGAATTGATAAAAATACTGGTGCATTTACCAATTTTAATGCTGGTACTGGTCAAAACACCACCAACTATATATGCAGCATAGGCGGCATAGCAGGTGACACATCAAACTTCATTTGGGTTCTTAATAATTTTGATAAGAAAATTTATTACTTTGACGCATTTTTAAATACACAGCCTATTACATCTGTTGATTATCTGGATATTGACTTCCCATTTGTACCTGCATTCTTAACATCTGCATATGAAGAAAAAAGCTTCCAAGCATATGGAGATTGGAATGGATCAAGGTGGATCAACAAGTACATGATCCCCTACACTGTCACCCGATATATTTCTGGTGAATCAGCTACCTTTGATATATATCAAGACGGTGGCGTTGTTAATATTCAAAAAATTAATGAAGATTTTAATGCTAATGAGTCTTATAGTGATTTAAGATATCAAGAAATTTTAATTGACAGAGATGTATTTTTTAATCAATTTTTAGGCACTATAGTGGGCGGTGTATGTGCGCAACCGTATGAACTTGGTAAAACAGTTTATGAAAAAATAGCAAACTTCACAAGCAATATTTCTGATGTAAGTAAATGCAATGTAGATAGTTTAATATCTTTTTGTTACGAGCTCGGTGTCCAATTTGAACAATATAATTACCCTTTTCCACCTCAACTCAGACGCTTAGTTGATCTGTTAAGTATTAAACACAAATACTTATTTGGTGATACCAACAAATATAGTTCAGACTTTAACAAACGTTACACTGTAAATCCAAATATAGGAAGAAACTTAGGAAACAAGATTTCACCAATTTCTGGAATGGTCTATCCTGGCACTCCTATTGTAGCATATGAACGTTTTTCCAACACATATACTCTAGTCAACAATCTTATACAAGAACCTACACCCACACCCACACCCACACCTACACCAACGGTTACACCTACACCGACACCAGTGCCTATAATTGAGGTAACTGCTAATAATCAAGTTGTTCAACCTGATTATAATACATACAGCAACTTTAATGTTATTGTATCCACCTCAGTCTCAGCTTTTGATCTGCAGTTTAGCCCAACTGCCAGCTGTTCTATTCTAAACAATCTGGACATCAATAATTTTAGCAACTGTAATCTGTCAGGATATAATTTTGTAAACACATATTTAGATACCAACCCAATTTACATTGGTTTCACCGGCACACTTTCTGCTCTGCCTAACAATTATTTCACCATTTACTACTATAACACAGGATCAGCTTTAATAGCCTTGCAATATTTAACATCATCACCGACACCCACACCCACCCCAACAGTTACACCTACTCCTACTCCTACACCTACCATCACACCTACGCCCACCATAACACCCACACCAACTATTACACCCACACCAACTATTACACCCACACCTACTATAACTAATACACCTACAGTAACACCTACAGTTACTCCTACGCCAACTATTACACCAACACCTACTATTACACCCACACCAACCTCTACACCGACGCCAACACCAACCATTACTAGAACGCCTACTCCTACACCCACACCTACAACTACAGGTGCACCTACTTTCACTCCAACACCAACGCCAACTATTACACCTACACCCACTATAACAAACATACCCACATCCACACCCACCATTACACCTACGCCTACCAGAACCAATACACCCACACCCACGCCCACCAGAACTAACACACCCACACCTACTTCCACTCCAACACCTACACCCACCAGAACTAACACACCCACACCCACACCAACTGCAACCAACACTCCCACGCCCACACCCACACGTACACTCTTACCACCATCTAATCCTATTACACTCACAACAACAATGGCAGCAGGAAACACCGTTACTGTTAGCTTTTTGTTTAGTGAAACTGAGTACTGTAAGGTAACTTGGTGGGACGGTACTTTTAATATTATCCCATCTAGTTCTGGAACTGCTAGCAAAGTGGCCATAGGTGGTACTCGTACTATCACCATTCATAGCTGTACCGCTGATGGTACAATTTCAGGAAAAATAAAAGAATATTTTGGCGGGCAAAACATTAATAACGTAACGTCAATTAATGCTACAGGATGCACCGGTATACCATATTTTAATGAAAATAATGAACCAGTGTTGACTAATATTAATGTTAGTGGCTGCACTTCACTTGCAACCTTATTGGTATATAGCAACCCTCTTTTAACTAGTATAAATGTTGCAGGGTGTACTAATCTAGATTATATAAGCATACCAATAAATGGTATTACTAGTGCTGACTTCACTGGATTAAATGTACTAAAAACAGTAAATGTCTCGAGTAATAATATGAATGCAGCTGCTTTAAATGCACTATTCAACACGTTAAATAGTGCTGCTCTTGGCACTAAGTTAATTAATATAGCAAGCAATCCAGGTACTGCCACTTGTAACACAGCATTAGCTACAGCAAAAGGCTGGACAGTTTCAACATGAACACTTTAGCATACTTAAACACCTGTATATACAATTGGATTGACTGGTGTCAGATTGCTAGTAATAAATATTAACATGAATGCCCCTGCACCACTAAGCACATACAGTTACGATTGGGGATGGGGATTAGTTGCTCCAAAAGGTGTGTCTGGTGCAGAAATATCTAATTACTATGATTTTTATGAATATGTGGACAAACAAGAAGGATCTTTCTACAATAATATTATAGATTGGGAGAATCCCATGACTTTCTTATCACCCACCTTGTCCTCTTATGGGTTATGGTCAAATACAGATGGAATAATGCAGAATCTACTCAGTTATGAGCTCACCAAAGGATTAAAACTATTTACGAGTGCAGCTAATATACAATACAACAATTAAATAATTTAATGGCTAGTACCAATAGATTTATAGAAGAGAATATCCCCAATTCTATAACTTCAAAAAACCAAGAAACAGTAGTACTAGATAGCAGCCACCCATTCTCTTTTGTCAGGTGGGTTGAATACAACAAAATATTGTTCACTGACATTTCTGATCTGTTACAAAGATATCAAAACTATGTAACCACTTGGTATGAAAAGAAGAATGAAACACCTACAGTTGAATCAATAACAATTAAAGATTTGTATTTGAATCTTCTAAATGAAGTGATCATAAATTATACCACTTCTGATGAAAAACGATTCTTAAAAAATATTGACCCAAATAATCCTAGAGATTTGGCCATTGCTGTGCCTTTTTTTGCCGGTAAGATAAAAGATATTTGCTTGTACTATGCCACATTAAGAGACAAGCTTCCCAACACAGTAGTAGAATACAATTTAAAAGGCAGTAATTACGGTCTTGAGAGTTTGATTTATAATGAAATCTCTAAAACCTTAGAAGCTCAAGACATAGTAGATCTCATAAAGACCATTAATTTATCAGTTTCATCAGTGCGCAATAATATCATAGTAGAGATTGAAGACATATATGATCAATACAGAAATTATTTAGATATTGGCACACTACCAGCTTCTGCTTATGATGCAGGTACTGGGTTTAGAGCAGAATATTTTGATTTTAATACTTCTCAAATAAATCCTAAACTTTACTTGGATTTTGATCAAGCCATAATTGATGCAATCAAGAGTTATCCTTTTTATCTAATTCAACTAGGTGATAATTTTTCAGTAAATTTTAATGTCAATAGTACCAATTTAAATTTCTTAAAAGACAGAGACTTTGTAAATTTAATAAACGATGCATCAGATAGTAATTTAAATTTAAACACTGAAGCATCATTAACAAAAAAGTTCATTGGAACTGATTACTATTATATTTCAACAGGCAGCACTGGTACTAATTATGTTTCAGGTGTGTTATTTTCTGCTGATAGTCCTTTTGCAAATTATCTCAACAAAAACACACCCACAGTAGCTGCAGTTCCAAGTCTTGATTTTCTTGCAACCGGCAAAAGCATGGGATTGTTTTTCAAGCCTGATAAAATTGGGTTACTAACATTTGCTAACTTTAGCTTCACACACTCATTATGCACAGTAAATCTCTCTTCTAACAGTCTTTATATATTTCCTGATCCTGATCTTTATGGCAAAGTATCAGGCAATACAAAACAAGATCAATATTCCCCACTAACGTTTACTGAAGATTCTGATGTATTAAAAACTGATTACACAAACAGTTTTAAATTTGGTGAAGCATTTAATGACCCTCTAGTACCCACAATGCGCGGCTATCAAAGCCGTGAACAAACATTAAATTATTCTGATCAAGGACTGTCTAGATACATTGACCCGCAAGAATTTTTCGCAGGCTTTAAGAAAGATATTTGGGCAAATCAAGACACATATCCATTAATTCCAGCAATTGAATTTCCAATAGACAAGAGAGTAGCATCTCTCCTCACATTTAACAATAAAACTGTTGTGCAGTACAAATCTGATGTGTATGGAAACAGTTATGGTCTATACAAAATAATAGGACCTCCCAAAGACACAGCAGATAGTATCAAAGCTTTGGAAAGATCCAAAGTGTCTAGAGATTGTAAAATTTTAGATGGATATTTATTTTATGATAATGAACAGGGATACAATTTTAATTATGAAACAAATGTTCCTGAATCTGGTTACATTTACTCTGGGGTAATACTCAAAACTGTAAACAACATTCCACCAGGTTCTGGTTTTTATACACCAGGGCCCACTCTTTCAGCAACATCTCCTTTGAGTGCATCAGCATATAACAATGGAATACCTGAATTCAATCTCAATACACTACCTGCATATTTAGAATCTTATAGATTTCAACCAGATGATTTTTGCACTGATTATTCAAAAACCTCTTTTGATTGCAACATAAGAGATGGCTTTACTTTTGTTGCTCCTAATTCTACATTGCTTGTGGATTATCCATCTGATAATTCAGATTTTAATCCTGAAACATCACAAGTTTATTATGATATACTGGTTGATGGTGGTGTTAACCCGCTAGGACCAGGATACAGAGCTACTTTTGCATACCAAGGTACTTTCTTATTTGCACCACCTCTGTCATCAGCTCAGTACAATGGCAGCTTTTTTGTAGTGAGCAGTTTTTCAGATTTAACTGAGCCATGTGTTGATGTTGTTGAAAATCAATCTGGATTATTTCTCAACAATTATTATTATGATGTATTGCAGCCAGTTGGTGAAACTACTGCTGATACAACACAGTATGAAAATTCTGAAAGAAAAACAATATATGAAACAAAGTTTGAAACTTATGGTGATTTTTACTATAGAAATGCCAACTCAACCATAATAGCACCTGTTTCCACTGCTCTATCTGGCCTTTTAATCAAGTTCTCCAATGACATTATAAATGAAATAGGCAATAAGCTAATTAATTTTGATTTGTATTATGATTTTATACAACTTGAAACTGAAAATTATTTAATTTTTGATAAAATTGAATACAATTACACAACTGGATTAATAAGAGGGTCCTCTACTAACGAGCTGTTTATTAAAAGAGGTGTAAATAAGAATTTTGAAAAAATATCTACTGTGTGGTTTAATGAAAAAGAAAATGAGCTTATTTTTGCTGCTACTACTCTTGCACCATTAGTAAGCACATCCAATAAGAAAATAATATACCCAACCATATATACACTCAACTTAAATCAACCAAAAATTATACAAATTTATCCAGTAAATGTTGTAACTGAATTTGATTTGTATGATTTTTCACTCTTATCAGCCAACCTGAATATTGAAATAGTATCCATTGATAAACCCTTAATGACTTACAGCAGTGAAACCGGTCTATACAGTTTAACTTATTTAGCAAGAGATACTTCTGATCTATTCTACGTATTTGTCACATCATTTAAATATCTAAACGGTGTATTAAGTAACATAACAAATCTTATGTACAAGCCTGATGTAGACGTTCTTCATAATAATTTCAATGATTTGCCTGAAGATTGGAGCTTCCAAACATTTACTACACTGGGAAGCAGTGCAGGCACAGTAGTGGGAGGCGAATTCGTTTTCGGAGCATAACATGCCTGGTCCTTTTAAAATTATTGCCACGGCTTATGTACCCACAACAGGCAGCAAAGGTACTGGTGGAGCTGGTTTTACTGAAATTACTGGACCATTAAGCGGATTTTTCAACACCACCACTGCCCTTGTTTCTGGCACTGATTACTATATCTCAGACAACTACCTGTCAGCCTTCATTGCATATCCTTCTGAAGTTGCCAACAGCATAACATATCTCGATTTCACAGGCATACAAGGTGGGTATACCCGCCCTGTGAATTGGGTTGATTTTTCTTTATTATCTGGCTTACAGGTCATTAATGCCAGTTACACCCAAGGAGCACGTCTATCCACCATCAACTTGTTTGCACATCCCAATTTGCAACAAATTACTACTAATGAACATGCATTCACTGACATTGATGTGCGCAATTGTAGGAAGTTTACAAATGCATTTGTTAGAATTAACAGAAATCCGGGGTTGCGTGTATTGGATTTCACTGGTGTATCAGCTTTGAACAGTTTGAGTATTGAACAGTGCACATTCTCTGCATTTGATGTATATGGTGGACCAGAGTATACCACACCGCGATTGGTTGTGTATGCCCGGGATAATCCTTATGTAGTAAAAGATTTTACTCGTTGCAATAAACAAACATTAACAGGCATAAGAGATTTTTATTTTAGTAAATTTAATTTTTTCTCAGGATCTTCATACTTGCAAAAAGATTGGAACTTCTCAGCATTATCAGGTGTGCAGATACTCAATTTGAATGAAAATCAATTTACCAGTATTGAACCTAAATTGATGCCTGCACGTGACACTTTGCGCACATTTTCTTGTAATACCAATAATTTAACAAGCGTATCTTTCAATTCACAATCACAGTTAAACTACTTGGATATATCACAGAACACAAGCAATTTACTCTCATCCATAAATATAACACCTCTTCCTAGTTTAACATATCTTAATTGCAATAATTTATTAGGATTGAGCGCCATCTTTGGTTTAGAATCAAAAACATGGAATCAACCCATAGCAGAATCCAGAGTGTTTCAAATTGACTTTGCCAACCCTGCAAGCTACCCGGGATCTGGTACTATTGTTTACAATTTACGTAATTTACCTAACTTTGCAAACATAGGTGGTAGTTTTAATCCTATCCTGAGTTATGGTGGTGGTGTGCATGTGCTTTCATCTACTTATTTTCTCATCGAATACCCAACTAACACTTGGCAAGAGTTGGGACTGAATAACAATTTTACTGTCAACATGTGGTTGCAATTGAGCAGTTACCCTCTAGAAAGTCAACGATCATTATTTAGTAGTGAAGATTATCAATTGAGCGGTTTCAGATGCTTCTTAGGAGGCTCTGGTGGTATCTCGCAAGGCAGAATATCCTTTGGTAGCGGTGAATCTTTGCCTGTGGCAGATTCTCCAGCTTTCTCTGTACAACCTGCAACTGTAATACCTCTCAATACACCAGTTAATCTCACATTCACTGTGACACCTTCTGGTGGTCCTCTGGGGGTCATGGCCAGTGTGTATATCAATGGCAGGCTAGCTGCATCTGCATCTGGTAATTTCCGACCACCAGGGTTCCAAAAAATCAGATTGTTTGATATTGGTGGCTGGAAGCCAGCAGAGTGTGATTTATTTTTAGTAGAGTATGCCACAGGAGCACAAGCCTCATGGCAAGTAGCCAACCGTTACAATGAATATGCTAGCAGGTTTGGTGCATCCAGCATAGTTGATATTGATACGCTATTACTAGGCAGTACACAAATAAGTGCATTGGATCTAACACAGTTCAGTTCTCTTAGTTCAATAAACTTTACCGGCTTGTCAAATCTAAGAAGGTTAAATTTACCTGACCCTTGCAAATTAACATCTTTTGGATTGGACGGAACACAACTAACAACTCTAAATCTTTCATCACTTGCAAATGCAAATGCACTATCCATTTCGAACAATGCAAATTTATCAAGCCTTGAATTGCAAGGGTTAACAGGTGTAACTGCGTTCACCACTTCTTTTAATAATATTTCTTCACTGGATATTACACCTCTCAGTGGTTTAGTTACCCTGCAAATTGTAGAACCAACTTTGACTTCCCTTACTAAGGAAAATAGTTACACCAATTTAACTGATGTTACATTGTATCTTAACCATTTACCACAAGTTTATTTTAATAACAACAACAACTTGCGAACATTCTTAATAAGTGAAAATTATGGTCCTGTTGTGGAACTTAATAACAATATCAAACTACAAACTGTTAGCATATATGATGATGCAGCAATAACAGATTTCTCAATAAACAACAATCCTTCTTTTGGCACATTTAATTATAGTGCTCAAACACCTGTTTTATCTGGTTTAACATTTACAAACTGTACAAATGTAAGCAGTGTGAGTATTGCTAATGCATCTATCATCAGTGATGCCTTTTTGACCAATCTAACAAATATTAAAACCTTGTATGTTGCTTCTTGTAATTTATTAAGCAGCATTCCAAACATGAGCAACAATTCATCATTGAGCTCTCTAACAATTAATTTTTGTCCTGGAATAAACAATATTGATGCTTTCAATTGCCCTGCATTGACTGTTGCTGAATTATTCTCACAACCTGTATCATCCATAGATGCATTTACAAACAACAATAATAGTTTACGCTGGTTACGAGCTAATTTTAATTATGGATTGAGCACATTCCGCGCTAATCTAAGCGCAACAAACAATTTATTAAGATTGGATTTAAATGACAATTCTCTTTCTAATGACTCTATTGATTATTTGTTAATAAACTTGGATGCCAGACCTAGTGTGCCACCTGGTACATCTACATTAAATAAACGAGTTTTTTACAGTAATAATAGAATATCAAGCAGAAGTACCTTCTCTAATGCAGCTTATGATTCATTGGTTGCCAAAGGGTGGCGGTTCTCTCCTGTACAGAATTCTTCAACATTGCGGTTCACACCCACCCCTACTATTACCATCACACTGGCATCATCTGCATTGCAATTTACAAAAACAGCCACTCTGTTGGCTACTGCTACATATTTGACAAGCAGCATTCGAACATTTTTTCAAGTGTTAAGTGGTCCAGGTGCATTGGTTAACAGCTCCACATTATCTGCACTTTCTGGCACAGGCACTGTGACCATGTTGGTGAGTTCTCTTTCTTCTAATTTGTTCCAGCCAGCCACTGCCACTTTTGATATACAACTGCAAAAACTAGATGCATCTTCTAATATTGTCTTTGCTGGTCTCAATAAAGTGTATACTGGCAATGCAATCACTGCATCAGCTAGTGTGATCAATTATCCAGAAATAATACCAACCATAACATATGTGCTAAATAATTCTGCAACGCCTCCACCAGTAGCAGCAGGCTATTACACAGTGAGCGCCAGTATAGACTCTAGTGATAATATTATAGGATCAAGCACAGCTGTGTTGAGTGTTTTAAAGTTAGATGAATTTTACACTTTGCCTGCTTCTGCCACAAGTTCATTTATTTATTTTCCTAAAAATTGTGATACAACCAAGGACATAGTAGTAACATTTGATTATGCGTTCTATGGCCAAGAAGAACAAGGCGAAGAAGGCTTTTGCATAGCATTTACTGACACCTCAACATACAAAGTTCCCATCACTGGCGGTGGTCCAGGAAAGGCTCTCAACTATACCAATCTCACACTACTTACAGCTGTGGATGATACATTTGTCACTGAATCTTTTGCCGGCAGATTCAAAGGATGGTTAGGAGTTGGGTTTGATGTGTCTGGTAACTTTGCGCTCACAGGCATTGGTTTGCCTGGATATGCAAATAAAGTACCCAACAGCATATGTATTAGAGACAGCTATCTGAGTGCTTACAATCCTCTGTATAGAACTGAATCACTTGCATCAACTGCATTTAAAACACCAGTTACATTGTATCAATCAACTACAGGCACACCTGAATACACAAGTGTAAGAGTCAGACTAGCAAATCTAGGTAAAAAAATTATAGTTGACATGAAGCCACTTTCTTCTGCTAAGTATGAAAATTATTTACAGGTTGATTTGCCCAGAGCTCTGCCTGGTATAACAAATGTATCTTTAGGTTACAGTTCAGGTAAAACAACCCCAACATTTAAAATTAAAAATTTCAATTTAAATTATTTTGATAAAGAATACATTGTTTCACCTTATGATCTTTTCACAAATTACTTCAACGGTCCAGGCGAATATGGTGAAAATGGTATTACCTATACATCTTTTTACGATTATTCCTTCTTTTATAATGCAGAAACACCAATTGGAGTGCCGTATTCTATGGATATTTTTGTCCGCGGCATTTTCTTAGCTAATGTGTTGTTTGACCCTATATATTTAAACAAGGATTTTGCCATACAAAATGATATCAACGGTCAAGCAACATATAGTACATTAATAACTGGAGCAAATTATCTATGAGCAGCTTTTTAGAAATTAATTCTCAATACCAAATTTTTTATCAAAATTCTGGCAGCGATTTTAATTGTAATGATTTAACTAATAAAGATTTAATTAGCAGAATTATAGGTGTTTCTGATGATGGGTTGGAGCGCATTTTTTATGACCCAACACAAGATGTATCAAACACTTTAACTGTGCTGAAAAACCAGTCTTACTTTTTAATTATATCTAAATCCACTCCTTATACTTTACCTATTTTTATTCCAGATCCGACCCCAACTCCAACGCCCACCATCACACCTACGCCAACTATTACTCCTACACCTACCATCACACCTACACCTACCATTACTCCCACACCTACTGTAACCAACACTCCAACCCCAACTCCCACAGGCACACCTGGGCCTACTGCAACTCCAACCCCCACACCTACTGCAACTAATGCACCTACATTCACTCCAACACCACCTCCTTTTCCTCTGTATCAACTCACCATAGGTGCTCCTGACACCAACACTTTAAATGTCAATTTAAGAGAAGAGTTTAAGAGGCAAACAGGTATTTTGAACTTAAATCCATTTCGTGTAGAATTTACTGTTGCTGGAAACATAGGCAGTGTTGATGTTAATTTGCCTGCGGTTGATACTGGATCATGGCCTGCTGGGTCCACAATAACCTTAATTGTACCTCCTATATCTGACAATACAAGCTCACCACTTAATGGCATGGTGGCTGGCAAAGGCGGAACTGGAAGAACTGGCATAAAAACTGACACTGGTCTCAATTATGGAGGCGCAGGTGGAACAGCTGTGAAGCTAAATTTCAGCTTAAACATCATTAATTATGGCATTATTGGTGGTGGCGGTGGTGGTGGTGGAGCAGGATACATCGCCAACTCTACTTGGATTTATGGTGCAGGTGGTGGTGGTGGAGCAGGTATTTCTATTGGTACAGGTGGCCCTGTGGGCAACTTTGGTGGCATAGGTAGAAATAGTAGTCACCGGTACGGTGGCGAAGGCAGCAGTTATAAAGTCAATACTGGCAGTTCTTATCCAGGTACTGCTACTTATCCAGGAGGAACGTACCCCGGGTTTGTATATGTATATGATGTTTACAGCCCTGTCTACGGGGGTGATTCATTATATGGTGCTTCTGGCGGTAGTCTTGGTCAGGATGGCAACTCAACCACAACATCTTTTGGTGGCGCAGCAGGAAAAGCAATTGACTTGAATGGGTACAATGTGAATGTAACTTTAATGAATGAAGGGATAATACATGGTATATCTTCATAATAAAAAAAGGTTAAATATTAAAAAATGATTTCAATAACTCAAAAGCTACAGTTTGTGGAATTTAATGAGCCTTATGCTTTAGATTTAAATTCTTGGGATAAAAAAGACTTTATTGATACTATTCTTGGTGTTTCAACTGATGGCAAATACTTGGAACAATTCAGTTCTACACAGAGTAATTTAAATTCTCTTGATAAACTGTATCCTGGTACTGTGTATCTTTTTGATTCAAATACATACCCATTCAGCTTTTTTCCTCCAACTCCAACACCTACTCCTACACCAACAAGAACTAATACTCCAACACCCACACCTACGCCAACTATTACTCCCACACCTACCATTACTCCTACGCCCACCAACACACCTACACCCACACCTACAATCACGCCCACACCCACAGTAACACCCACACCCACAGTTACATCTACACCTGTTCCTGGTTCAACACCCACGCCTACACCTACTGTGACACCCACACCTGTTGCACCAACATCCACACCTACCCCAACACCTAATTACAGATATCTAACTATAGGTGTAGCAAATATAAACACATACAACATTAATTTAAGAAAATTCTACCAAGATGTTTCAGGAGACTATTCTTCTAATCCTACTGTAGTGGAGTTTACTGTAGCAGGCAATATTGGAAGTAAATCTCGTCTGCTGCCTGCAATAGACACTGGAACATGGCCTGTTGGGTCTGAAATAACCTTGAACATACCTGCTGTCTCCGATTCTACCAATTCGCCATTAAATGGTGTTGTTGCTGGCAAAGGCGGCAATGCAAATGAAACAATATTACAATGCGGAATAGTCAAGGATACCCCATATCTGTGGTCTGCAGGTGCACCAGGAGGAGATGCAATTAAGCTCAATTGCAATTTAACTATTAATAACGCTGGAATAATTGGTGGCGGTGGTGGTGGTGCTATTATTAGTGCCATGAACACTACATATGTTAAATATGCAGGTGGTGGCGGTGCAGGTATAGACAGGGGCAGTTCTGTATCATCTGCAACAGAGTCAACCTATTTGTCTGGCACACAGAGCTTTATAAATGATGCATTTCAAGGCAATAAATACATTGCTGGAGGTGGTAATTTGGGTCAAAAAGGCAATGGTGATGTAGTCAACATTTACCAGTCCAATGCACCTTGTGTTGTAGGTTATAATAATGCAGGTAAAGCTGTTAATCTCAATGGATATTGTGCGCAAATAAACAATACAAGCAATGGCCGTATTTACGGTGAAGGTGCAGAAATTGCAACACCACCTGGCACAGTTACTAACCTGATTACAGATAATAATCTGGATATCTTGACAGATGATTTCTGTAAATACTATATTATTACGTAAAACTTTAGATAAATAATATTATGGCAACAGTTAAAATATCTCAATTAAATTCAATTGCACTTGCAGATAGTTTAGTTCTACCAGCCTCTGATGGGTCTACAACAGGGAAGGTTACTGCAGCTCAATTACGTAATAGCGTCGACACAATAGCAGCTGGCACATTACCTTCTGCTGGTGGTGTTTTCCAATTTCCCTTTGTTCCTTTACTCCAAAACGCAGGGAACTTTACTCAATATAAGATATTAAAATTAATACTTAAAAATGTAGGGTTTACAGCAGCTAATACTAGAATAGGCATAAGCAATTATGCAAACGATACTAACGGTAGTTGTATTAGTCATAACAATTCGTCAGCTGCTACAGGTATATGGGTACATTGCACAATAGATTTAATAGGTGGTACCCTCATGTCAGCTAGTGAAAATAATAGTACTATTGAAGATGCTGGTGGTAGCTACATATTCATGAAATCTCATAACTATACACCGGCTAGCAAAGACATAATTATATTTACATCTGCTGAAAATAATTATTTTGACGGTGGTAATTATGTATTATTAGGCATTAGATAACTCTAATCACTATAATATTGCTATTTATAAATGTGTTTTTAAAGTAAATAATTAAGATGCAAGTCTTTTCACTTAATACTAACAATATTACACCACTTTCTTCTAATTACAACTTTGACCCAGATGTAAATTTTTCGAAAAATGTATTTTATACAGAAAATAATATATTTTTAAACCTGGAGAAGGTATTGCAAACACCTAATGACTCCACGTTAAACAATTATTCCAATCTTCATTTAACCAGTCCAAAAATTATTAATGATGTTCTGGAGATCAAACCATTAGAATATTTGGATGATGAGGGCTTCTCAACATATTTAGCAGCCAATTCTTTATATGGCTTATCAGACAAATCATTTTATTGGGTGGCTGAAGAACCAGGCATTAATGTTAATACTGCTGCTGTAGCTGTTTCAGGTGTTGCTGAAAAAATGGATAACAGATATTATTTTGAAGTAACCTTTCTTGATGCATTTAAATGCAAAGTAGCTCATGAAAACGATGGTATTAAGCGCTACTTAACTTGTGATGTGACTGGTAATTTGAGCTTTAATCCTGATGCTAAATTGGATAATTTAGGTGAATACAGTCCTCAAATATTTTTGTATTTGTATGACAGACCAAACGATTTAATTGCTTTTTTTAAGAACATAAATGATATTATTTTTTACATATCTTTCAATAGTGTCACAAAAGATCTATCTTTTGTTGCACCTGTTACAGGCACATCTTTAAACTTTAGTGCTCAAACAGTCTTTAGATGCATGGCAAGACAAGACACATCCAATATAACACCTCTGGATGATCCATGGGTCAGTTATGAAAAGACTGTTAATAGCAAAACGTTTATTAATGAAGATTTGAGTTTTCAGAATGTACCTTCAAATATGCTTTTGAATTCACAATATTATAATATCTCATCAAAATCACTTGATGTAAATGCACTGTCCTTAAAAAATACAAACACCCCTGAAAACTATCAATCCAGAGCTAACCCGTTTTTCCAAGAAGATGATGTGTTCATGCGCGATTATAAAAAGATGTTTACAGGGTCCAATCAAGAGTTGGGCAACGATAACATTTTATTAAATTATGAATCATACACTTCCAATACAATATTTAAAAAAGATAAAGTTACATATTTTCATGTACCTCAAGTTTTTTATCCTCTTCAAACACTCAACATAAATGATTCAAAATTAGCAGAAGCTGGTGCCATTGCAGGCGATCACCCCATGAAGAGTGATAAGATCTTTAAGAAAAAAGCTGATTACAAATTTACTAGTTTTTATGGCAATTCTAAACTTGAAAATATTGGAAGCTTTTTATGTTCATGGTTATCAGGAAATGCAAATGCATTTTCTAGGCCTGTTTGGGTTGATAGGTATTATTTTCCTTCTAGAATAAGTTTTCTGCCAGCTTTAACTGCATCTAATTTTAATGCAATTGAGTATATTGCATATTATGATTGCTTACAGGGCATTGTGCCTCAAAATATTTATGTAGTAGATAAAATATCTGATTCAATATTTGAACCCGGGACATATTTTGCCTACTACCATATAGGTGAAGAATATAGCAGAAATTATATTCAATATTTAAAAAATTATCTAATACAACAGAATTTTAATATATATCAAGATTCAAATTCTTCCACAGTTAGTCAGGACTATGCTGACCCACTATATGTTTTCAATGGCAGCACATATTGTGCTACAAACAATTTATCCACAATTCAATCCACAAATGAGTTTACTATTATATTTGACTGCTATAGTGATGATTGGACCAGGCCATTTGGATATCAGCTTTTAGGAAATTATTCAGCAGATGGTTTTGGTGTGTTTAACACAAACAAGGTAACACCAGCATTGTTTTTGAATGGTCTAAGTGCCATTGATGTAAGAAATTTAAACTTTGAAAAATTAAACACAATTGAAACACCAAGCTCTGCTGTAGCTATTTTGCGCCTGGACGGGTTTGATGATTTTTATATAATCACACAAAGTGGTGAGTTTATAAGATATAATAATAGATACAGCAAACTATACAGAGTTACCAGTGATTATTTCAAAGATGTTTTAGATTATGATTATAACGACAAATTTGCATTTATTTTAGGCAGAGACCCTGCTACTGCAGATGTAAAATTATTCCGTGTCAAGTTTGCGACAGGAGAGTTGCTTGAAATTACTACAAGCAATTCAGATTACGATTTCTACTTTTTAAATGTACCGTTCAATTATATTTCACTAGCTACTACTGTCAATGTAAAAGACAATGACATTTATCTCACTGTTGGGGATAAAGCAGAAAGATATTTAAATAATATCTATTTCAAAATAACTAACCCAATTGGGTATGCTATATATAATTGGGATATTAAAGATAACGCCACTGATCCTGGAAGTATTAGCTTGGTTGTATCAGCATATAATTCATTGGAAGATTATGATTTAGATATAGATGGCAATTTATGGATCTTGCATGACAGTTATAAATTCACAGTTTTAGACAGCAACAACTTAGTAACCCTGTCTGGCACTCTTCCATTATCATCTGTTCAATCCACTAATATTGATTTTGGCTACAATATAGCTGACTATGGCATTGGTAAATACACATTCATTACAGGCGTATCATCAGATAACAGAAGCATAGTATATAAACTAACCAATGAAGGTACATTGCTTGATACACTTTGCTCCAAACAAATTGGACCCAGTTATGCATCCATTACCCAGTCCACATTCTTGAGATACTACTTTTCTGATTTATATTATGGCAATGTTTTAAATACAAAATTAAAATTAAAAAACTATTTAAATTCTGATACTGATGATCAAGTTGACTTAAATTTCATATATGGTCTGTCTGCTCTTACTCCTGGATATCATAATTTTGTATTCAGATACAACAGCAATGGTGGTACCTTCCATATCATTATTGACGGTGAGATAGTTTCAGAAGCAGTATTTACGCCTAAAAAATATAAATTCTCCAACATAATTGATAGGCCTTTCTTTGTTGGTACTGCAACATACAGCAATTCAATTCCAATTTTAGAGTATCTTAAAGACAATTCATTCAATTGCAGAAATATAAAGATAAAGAATTTTTACTTGTATAACCAAGCATTAAATTATTTTGACATAATGTTTCATATAAGAGCCAACAGGACTGTTGATGACATGGTTTTGGATTTGCCTTGCGGCAGAAGAAATTATATAGAAGAAATAGAAAGATACTTTAAATTCAGAACACCAGGCAGTAAGTCCACATTGTTTAATATTGTATTTAAAAACAGTGGAATAAGTAATGCAGTATTAAAAAATGAAATTGAAAAACGTGTATACAATCTTTTGGCATCAACAGCACCAGCTTATACTAGGGTAAATAAGATTAAATGGAGTGAATAATGAATATTTTAGATGTAATCAAAGATAACGGCATCACATTCAATAGATTCCCTGATGAAGTATTAAAACTGCCATATGATATTGAAGAGGTAACAATTCAACCCAATGATACTGTTACAGTGGATGTTGTCAACCTCAAACTCAAGCACATATATGATAATTTTTTGTATCTCTACTCAAAAGCTAAAATAGCATCTAATATCATACCAGTTAGTTCCACTGCCATTCTAGGTGTTAGCACTGGTGCAGTTGATTTAGCATGGTGCTACGGGTTATCATCTTCACAATTTGAATCTGCTGCATCTCAGTACTATTATCCCATAAACAATACCAAAGTTCTTTTTGCTGCTGCTAACAAAGAATTGTCTCAATACACTCTTATAACTTCTGATGGCAAGAGCGTACTCATGTTCTTCAACAACAATGATGATACCCAGGCAACTACAACATACATGTTCTCTGCTTTCAATCCTGGGCTATATAATGAAATATTTTTTATTGATGTGGTAGCCATTGCAGAAGGCCCTGACAATTCTTTCTTAATTCTTGACAAAGGTCATAACACCCTGTATCAATATGATGCACGTGGCCTGTACTCAAGCGATAACATGTTCAATAATAAATTACGCTTAAGAAACCTATTAGGCGAATTTGGTTCAGCGAGTGAAAAATTATCATTTAACGCGCCCACAGATGTGGTGACCTATAACAATGAAGTTTATGTGCTTGATTCAGGTAATAACTGTGTCAAGAGATATGATAACAACTTAAACTGGCTCAATACATATTTATTAGATAAAGATTTTCTCAATACAGAACCTCTTAAACTGCAAGTGGATCAAAATGGCACTTTTTATTGCTTGCTTTCTGGTAATATTATCAATCTTTATACTAATAATTTTGAAAATAAACAAGAAATCGTAATTGACTATCTCAACAATACTGAACGAGCTATTGACATTGTGTTCTCCAAGACTGACTATGATATTTATTATTTAGTTACAACTGAAAATGTGTACAAAGGTTTAACAAATGATTTAAACAATACCATAGGCAAGTATCTGCTCTATTTACAAAAATACAACAACACTCAAAACATATCTGCTTTTGCTACTATGCCTAGTGGATTGAATGATAAAAACTTTTTAGCTTCTAAGAACCCAGTTAAAAATGCCGGCATAGTAGGCGCATTTTTAGATAACAAAAATCTATATGACAATTTAACTGAACCAGATTTTGACATATACTCCTTGGATGAAATTTTAATAAAACCAGAAGAATATGTGCAAAGCTGGGTGATCAACAAAGCAATTTCAAAGCTCATTGCAATTCATTTGCGCTTCATAGATCAAATTATAGGCAAGTTTCAATTTAAATATGACTCTCGAGGCAATTCAGTTTTCTGTTTTACCAGATATTTAACTGTGGAGGAAAAGAATCAGCTTTCTGAACAAACTATTAACATATTACAATGAACTACGATTTTCAAAACTTTTTAGGTCAGAATGAAGTTGTATCTAATACAGTTATCAACAGATGCTTCTCAAAACTATTTAAACTTCAAAAAACTCTGGTTGATTTGTCCAAAGATCAAATAGATGCTAAAACATCTAATACAGTTAATATTATAAATGCTCCTTGGACACCTACACCCACTGTGACACCCACACCTGTTCCACCCACACCCACCCCTACTTTGACGCCTACACCCACACCCACAAATGCTCCCACTTTCACACCCACACCCACACCCACTATTACACCTACACCCACACCTACAGTAACACCCACGCCCACTGCAACATCTGTACCTGTTACACCTACCCCTACTCCCACAATAACACCTACACCAACTGTTACCCCACCCCCACCGCCGCGCAACACATCAGTGCAAGTCTTTTTGGCTGGTGGCGGTGGATCTGGAGGTGGTAGTTATGTTTATATGGGACGGTTTAGTTCAAGCAATGGCTCAGGTGGCGGTGGTGGAGCAGGTGGTTTAGTTGGGTACACATCAACTACATTGAACTTAGATGGTGCTACTGCTGCCACTATTACTGTTGGTTCTGGAGGCGCTTCACCATCAGCAGAACCAACTGCCCTTCAAGGTTTAAATGGAGGTGCATCATCTTTTGTTACAAATCTAGGTATTACAATTGCAGCTGATGGTGGAGGAGGTGGTGGATATAGTACCTATAATTCAGATAGAGGTGGTCAACCTACAAACTGCAGTGCTGGTAATAATGGAGGCAGTGGCGGAGGAGCAGGAAGTGGTCGCCCAGGTTATTATAGCTCATGTGGTGGTGGTTCTGCAACTGCAATAGGAATTGGCAATGGTGGTGGAGCATCTGGTGGTGGAGCATGTGCTGGTGGTGGTGCCACAACAAATGGTAATGGTAACAGTGGCGGTCAAGGTTTAAACCTGGCCATTGATGCAGATTTGGTAACTGTTCTTGGAAATAATACTGGCAATCAACCGGTTGTATGCAGTGGTGGTAGCGGTGGAACCACAGGTGGAGGAATTAACGGTGGCACAAGCGGATCAGGTGCAAGATGGTATGGTTGTGGTGGCAGTGGTGCTGTCAGTTCCAGTACTACGGAATATATCAGACCTGGTACTTATGCTGGTACTAACCCAGGCTTCACCACAGGTGGCGCAGGTTACAGTGGAGTTGTAGTGATGAAATACCTCACACCCACAACAACTGATCCTTTTTATGGAGGCACAGTCACTACACTCAATGGTTACACATACCGTACCTGGAAAGAACCAGGCACATACTCGTTAGCTGTATTTTCACCCACACCACAACCATCTGCATTAGTATGGAGAGCTGGTGGCAATGCACTAACCACCAGATGGTTTGGAGCAGGCTTTGGGGCAAGAGCAGATGCAGTCATTAGTAGTGGGGCTACTAGCACAGCCAGAGGCCCCAATGCATTTTCTACAGAACTATACAATTCAACAACAAAATCTTGGTCAAATGGTTCTGTAAACCCATTGGCACTCCTAGCGCCTGCAGGGTGTGGCACCAAGACCACAGGCATCATGGGAACAGGCAGTGCATATTTAGCTCCAAGTTATTACCCACAAGAAGCCATGACCACATTCAATGGAACTGCTTGGACCAATATTGCCAGTACTAACTGGTTTCCTACTTTCAGACGTGCTTGTGGAGCTTTTGGCAATTCTAGCAGTGCAATATGGGTAACAGGAACAGATAATACTACTGCTGGGTCTCCTGCTTACAACCAATGCATCAGATGGAATGGTACATCTTGGTCTACTGCTGGTACTTTAACAGTTAATAGACGCAGTGTAATTTGCTCAGGTACTGCAGCTGCAGGGTTAGGAATGACTGGTAATGTTGCTTCACCATCATCAACTACACCATCTATTGTCACTACTAACGAAAAATTTAATGGGTCCACATGGTCTTCTGCAGCTGCAGTACCTGCAGCTCTTGGTCTTAGCTCTGCTGCAGGGACTCAATCAGACACAACAATCTGTGGTGGTTATGGCACAGCTGACACCAACTCAGTATTTAATTACAATGGTGTGGCTTGGGGTATTAGAGACTCCATGCCAACTGCAAGAAATTGTGCACAAGGATCCACCGGCGGTTCTGCCAACTCACTTCTTGTTACTGGTGGGATTCAAGGCAACCCCAATAGCCCCTCCACAATACTATCTTCCACAGTAGAATATAGCACATGATTGATTTCAAAAACTAATCTATTATATATTAATAATGAATGAATTAATTCCTGTAATTAATTTGCTGTCTGAAAAAGATGCACAGACATTAAAAACTTTATCTTCTGAATTAAAAGATGCATGGAACAAAAAACAAATATTTCGTACAGACACAGAAGCCAGAATGTCTGTGTTGAATGATGGTGATTTTCCCACCAAAGCCAGCAAATACTGGCAAGCAGTCAGAGAACAGTCTTCTATGTTTGAACAATTGGTTGTTATGAGTTTTGAACTAAGAAGAAATTATCTTAAAAAAGAAAAAATATTAAAACAAATAGAAAACACTGCTGAAGAATTTGATAAAAAAGAATTACAAATTGATTTAGATCAAGTAAATTACTTTATTGCCTCTTCTGAACAAGTGGCAAGAGACAGAGTAAGAGAGCTGCAAATGTGGTCTGATATTAAAACTGAATTAAATGATGGTTCTTTTAATAACCAAAATGTTAATGACCATCAATTGGAAAGCTACAGACTTATGCTGGAAAACAGGGCGAAAATGGCTGGTAACCATGCTTCTCCAGGAGAATTAATGAATATTGCAGGGCCTTTAACAACCATATTGAATCACACATCCTCTTTAACTAACAAAGCACCATAATCTATTGTTAAAATGTGTGGAATAAATAAATACTTACAATGGCTAGTGTATCTATAGTTAAAATTAAACTCAGAAGAGGCACTGATGCTGAAAGACAGCAAATTGTGCTTGATAATGGTGAGCTTGGATACGTAACCGATATAAACGGCAGACGCATTTTTGTCGGTGATGGTGTTTCTCCTGGTGGGTTTCCTGTGGGAACTAAATATTTTACTGTTAATTTATCAAACCCAACTACTTATTCTTATGCACAGATAGGTGATTTGGTGTATGATAATGATACATCTTTTCTTTATTCAGTTACTGCAATAGATACAACCATATCACCTTATGATTATTTCTTCAAAAGACTTTCTAGCAAAGTGGATGGCACTACTATTGAATACAGCTTGGTAGGTGCTTTGAGATTAAAAACAAATAGTGTATCAGAAACTTACATCAGTAGCACATCATTTACAAATGGTATTACTGGTGGATCAGGGACAAAAATAGGCGTTAATTATGATAATAATAAAATTACTTTTTCATCTGGTAAATTGACTGTAAATGAAAATGGCTTATCCCTGTCTTCCATTCCTGCTTTCTTACCAACATCTAACCCCGGTCCTGGTAAACTCTGGGTCAACATGGGTGTTATAAACATGGGAACATAATATGGCAGTTGAAATTACATCAGATACAGTAGTAAAGATTCTTGTTAGAAGAGGACTTGAAAATGAAAGAAAAAATGTAACTCTTACTGAAGGTGAATTGGGATATTCAGTAGATACACAACGCTTGTTCATTGGAGATGGATATACTGTTGGTGGTAATGCTGTGGGTAATAAAAACTTCGGTGTAATTGCAGACAAAACTAGCATTTTGAGTTACCTGCAAACAGGTGATTTTCTCATTGAGAATAACCTCCCATTGTTTTATAATAATGGAACATTTTCTCCATTTGCACCTGTTGTTTATTCTGATCCTGTCAATAGCATGAACACAATTGAATATGTGGGTGCTCCTTATAATTCGTTGAGACTGCCTACGGACACCATTGGTGATGGTTTTATATTGGATTATTCAATAGGAGGTAATGGTCAAGTAAACAACACACTTCAGCAAAAATATGGTCAAATTAATTTTGACGGCAGATATATTTCGCTTTGTGCATCAGCTAACAGTTTTTATATTGGCAATATTTTTAATAAACGAGTATCAAATAATTTAAATGCTACATTAAACGTAGATCAAGATATTTACGTTAATGATACAAACATCAACCCCTTTCAAATACAAATTTATGCAAAAGATCCTGCTGCTACTTCCAATAGCTTAATTGAAGCCATAAGTGGTGGCTTGATTCTCAAAGGAAAAGCTTCTTCTGGATTATTAGTTGCTGGCAGCACAAGCACACAGCCTCAACTTTTAGTAAAAAATAATGGTGGTATACAATTAGCACCTACCAGTCCAACACAGGGATATGCCAATCCAGGAAACACAGTTTATGGTGTTACTAGATTTCTTTCTTCTGCTTACTTTGATCAAAGTGTATGGATAGCAGGAACTCTTTCAGCTAACACTGTGGCATTTGTTAATTCAACAACAACAGGAACTTCCTCACTTAGTGTATTTACTAGTGATGCCATTAGCGAAACATGTTTCATAGGTAACTCTAATCCTTTGAATTCTCAAAACATAGTAAGAGTTGCAGGTAATGCTGGTGCAGGGTTGCAGCCTTATGCTATAATAAAAGATAACAGTATTGGCAGTGGCCCTGTTATAGCAATTAACTTCGACCCTGGCATCCTTACACAGAATTATAATGTGGCCATCTCTGGCAGTGTGGGCATTAGTACTGCTGGTGCTCCTGGAACAACAAATCGTGTAGATATTAATTCACCAACTTTGAACCTCAGAGGTGTAACATCAACAATATCCGGTACCAACGGTACTATAAATTTTGGTACATTAAATCTGTTTGGTGGTTCAACTTCAACAACCATAAGAGCTGGTGCTGGTACTGCTACTGATTATGTGGATATTCAAGGCAATTTAAGAGCAACATACGACATAACTGCTTTCTATAGCTCTGATACAAGACTCAAAGACAATCAAGAAGTAATACCTAGTGCATTAGAAAAAATTGATAAGATTTCTGGTATTAGTTTCAACTGGAATGAAGCATCTGGAAAGTCTGGCAAAGATTATGGTGTATTAGCGCAACAAGTCGAACAAGTATTACCCGAAATTGTTACTACTAGGCCTGATGGTTACAAAGCTGTTAACTACGAGAAATTAATACCACTGCTTATAGAAGCTATTAAAGAACTTAAAGACCTTAAAAAATAAATAATAATATGGCCTTATTACCCTCATCAGGAACATTGAGTGTAACCACTATTAATACACTTAAATCGCTTGGTACTTCTTATACTTCTTTAACTTCTCGCGAATTGCAGTACATGGGAGGCAATCCTGCTAGTGCTTCTACTAGTTTGGTATGTTTTCCAAATCAAAATGAAAAAGTTAGCTCCACAAATTGGACATACAATGGTGCTGATTTACCATGGCGCCCCACAAAAATAAGTGAGTTTTATGGTGCTTATAATAATCTGCCTGCAGTAGCTGTTACTACCTCGGGCACAGGCACCAGAAGCACTGCAAACTTTATTGCAAATTGTTCCAATAGCTCCATTTACATAAATGCAGGTACACCTTATTCAGTATATGGTGTCAATGTGACTGGTGTTACACATGCAAATTTAAATACATGGATTGTTTGCTCTGCTGTTAACGGTACCCAGTTTACATGGGCAGCAGCTTCTGTGAATCCAAGCGGTACATCAACACTGCGAGTATATGTGAGAGATTTTCGAAACTGTGGCACCATGAATGAATTCACCGGCACAGTTAACTACCCTTAACACTAGTTGTTTTTATTTAGCACAAGCTAAATAGATGTATGACTCCAGAGCTGCTCTGTAATACTGCAAGTAAAATTATAATTTGCATTGATAATGTTGATGCAGATAACAATATTTCAAAAGAATTTTATACAAGAAATCCATTTATAATAGAAAAATTTTTTAAAAAAAATATTACTAATCTTGAAAATAAATTTTTTAATTGCAAAACACAAGTATTTGAAGAACTTGACTTAAACAACATCAGTGGTATTTCTTTGCCCTTCATACCATTCGAAATATCTCCTACAGAGCTTTATCAAACAGCAAATAACCCCAATAACGATGCATTTTATTTCTTTCAAGAAAATTTATGTAATTTTCTAGTTAGTAATGCAGATAAAATAAAAGATAAAGCACCAGTTACATTTAATAACATAAACATTTTAAATTTTTTAAAATCACATTATTTTTTCTCTGCAAAGGCTTTTGCAAGTGATTTTGATTATTATTGTTCATTTATTTCCAATACTATAGCAGAAGATAAAATTAAAACTTTCTTTAATTGGTTGAACGCATATATAGATTTAAATGACACCATAGCAAATGAACCTAATTTATTCAATAAGCTTAGACTTTTTTATGATGTTAAGATTAAAGAAGCTGTTAATGAGAAAATAAAAGGACTTGTAGAAGAGAAGGCAGTTTCATTGGAACAGTCAGATAAAGAAGATCTTTTATTCATGAAAGAAGAGATTACCAAACATTATGATGAAAAAATAAGTTATATAACTGATACAAATTATCATCAAATGGTAAGATTTTTTGAAACAGTATTTGAGCTTTTAAAGTTCTGGCCTCCTTGGCTTGATGCACCTCAATTTATTGATAAAAATCAAACATACGATCTGTACAGATATAAATTATTTACCTGTTTAAAGCTACTAGACTCTAATCTATCCATTACACTAACACCTGAGATTTTAAAAGAAATGATATATACAAGAAAATCAGAATTACTTGAACAGTACAAGCAAAAGCTAATAGATGAAATTGATGAACTTCTAGCTTCTGATAATACTCTTGAAGAGCTTAAAGCACTTAAGGGCATTCTAAAAGATTTTGGTGCAAAAGATTCACTAGATACACGTCTTAAACAAGCAAATCCCACAGAAGAAAATTATATCTATGAGGTCTTAGACTTTTGGCCTGAAATACTACAACCTGAACCAAAAGAATTAGAAAAAATTAGAAATGTTTTGAGAGATAATGGAGAAGTTATCTTTATCTAAAATTTGCACTGGGTTTCTTACAAAAGATTACCTGCCTGGAGCAAAAGCTTTTTTTAGAAGCCTATTACAGTTCAATAAAAGCTTTAACCTGCCATTCTACATTTATAATTTAGACAACGAAGACTATAGCTGTTTACTGGAGATTTATAGTAATATCAGGTTTTTAACTATAGATAATAGTGCATATACTGGGTTTAATACACATTCACCGTACAGAGTATGGAATTATAGTGTTCTTTCAAGAATAGAGATTTTTAAATTAAACTGTGACCTATTATACTTCTTTGACTTTGATATTGTAGTGCTTAAAAATTTAGATGATTTTTTTAATATAAAAACGGATTTTGCAGCTTGTAAATTAGAAAAAGATTTATATAATTACATAACAAGTTCAGAAGATTATTTTAATGCTGGTGTAATGATAATTGGAAAAAAATACTTAAATCAAAAAACATTTTCAGAGCTTTATGAACTATGCGGCAAGCAACAATGGTGTGGTAATGAACCACTTTTAAATGAATATTTTAAAAATAAAACGGAATATATTGATAAAAAATTTAATTGCCTTACTATGGAAAAAATTGACAATGTTAATCATATAGCTATGCTTCAATATGTAGGCCATAAAAAACCTTGGCATCAAGGCAACTTGAAGGCAAAATATGATAACAAAGTTTTTTTAAGGTACCCTAATCTTATTAGAATAGCATATTATCAAGATCTTTTTAACAAATATAATTACTAGTAACTTGATGCTATTTTTGAATACTCGTCAAAAATATTTTTTAATTTAGTAATAATGGCGACCATAGCTTTGCCATTAGTTTTTATTTCTTTTTTAACAAAATCTTCAAAACAATTTTCTGCAGAATCTGAATGCCATGGTTTGACAAAACCATGATACTGAATTATGCATGCTGTTTGCAGACTCTTTAGTGTAGCAATAGATGATACAATGTTAAATTTTTGAGGCATGTAATATGCTGTATCAGCAAAATACACGTTAAACACCGGCTGATCACTTGACCACACTTTATTCTCAGCAAGTTTAATTAAAGCAGCTTTATGCTTTGAGTCAAATAGATTTTTAGAAATAGACATCAACCCACAATTAAATCGTTTACGCATTTGTTCAATTCTTGATTCTGGATTTATTTCTGGTATGCCCAGATACTTCTCACATGTTGCAAAGTCTTGATTATAATTAAAAAGCTCTTTAATATCAGATAAAAAAACCATATCACTGTCAAAAATTATGATTCTATCATACCCTAAATGCTTCATATCAAACACATCAAATCTAAAATATAAATTGAATCCCCATTTTTGTGAAGTAGGTAAACAATTTACATAATCTTCTTTTTTTGCTTCTATTACTTTAATATTTTTATAAATTTTTCTTAAAGCATCAACATTTGTTTCTGATAATTGACCATCAGAGAGCAACAACACATCCAAATTAAACCATGGATTGGTTTTTAAAAGACTAAGTAAAAACACTTTCATGCTAAGAACAAAAGGATCATTTAAAGCAAGTAGTATAGCTATATTGTCGGACATTGCTAAATAATTAATAATTTTTTAAAAAAAATCAATATGACACCGAAACTATCAGTTGTAATGTCGGTTAAAAACCACGCTCACTATTTGGAAGATAGCATAAAGAGCATACTCAATCAAACTTTTGCCGATTTTGAGCTTCTAATAGCAGATGATATGTCAGCTGACAACAGCTACGACATTTTAAATACAATGTCTAAACAGGATAAGCGAATAAAAGTCTTTAAAAATAGCAATGCTTTAGGTCTTACCAAAACACTAAACTATCTTATATCTCAAAGCAATAGTCAATATATAGCGAGACAAGATGCTGATGATATGTCTTACGCCGAGAGATTTGAAAATTTTATTAGAACCAATAAAGATAAACAACTATATACAACAAATATAGAAATATTAAATGGAACAGCTTCCACATTTACAAACAAAAACAGTGAACCATATTTTGTACTTTTTAATTTTCTTTTTTATTACTATTTTACAGGTCATGGGCAGCTTATTTTTAAAAAGAATCTTTATAATGAGAAATTTAAATTTTGTCAAGACTATGAGCTTTGTAGTAGCTTCTTAAGAAGCGATATTAACTGTTTTAATTTCAATAAAGGTATTGATTATATCTACAGAAAACACAGCAATACAATATATAAAACTCACAGATCTAAACAAATTTATTACTCACTAACTACAGCAAAAGAGAATATAAAACACTTTTTACATATCGATATGCCTATACACACGGTTCATCAACTTAGAAACTTTTTTCTTGAGCATAAACCACCGACTATGGATAAAACAATTTTTTTGATTCTTTTAAAAAAAATTAAATCAGAATTTGTATCCAGATATTGTAATAAGGGGAATATAGAGCAATTAGATCTCTTTATAAATGATAGAATCAATTCTGTTCTATGTTAAACTTTGCTTTTTTTCTTTTAGAAAATTTAAAAAACCTAGTCAATTCATACAGATACATTACACGTTTTTTATGCTGTATACTGCAAACAAGTGTTTTAGATATATTCTCAAAACAATAATAACCAACATTCATTAGATATACATTTGCATCTTTCTTTATTTTTTCTTTAATTATAGTACCTTCTAAAATAATTTTATTTGCTTTCTCCATTTTCACTTTATTTCCATCTTTAATAAAAAAATATTGTTCAACTTTTAATGCTAATTCAGGATTAAAAAATTTATAGTTTTTAATAAAACTAGGCGCTTCTTCACAGCTTATAAAAGTGTTATCTGATAATGTAAACCCTCTTTCAAATTCATTAATAACAGTATCTACTAATTGTTTTGCATTATTTAAACTGCCAGTATGCGTTGTACCGTTAACTATAAAAACAGCATTGTTATGTAAAAATCTTATACTGCAGCATTTAATATAGGTGTTTTCTTTTTGTACTTTTTCAAAATCTGGATTAATAAAATTCGGATTTAAAATAATACCGTCTTGTGTCCGTGTTATGCCTTTTTTACTTTTGTCTGAAATATTGCTTTTTATATCAATAGAGTTAAGTAATTCGAAGTAATCACTTGAATGCAATGAACTCTCTTTACTTAACTTTAATTTCATGTCAAATAAGTATTTAGCAAATCGCAACTATAGTTCAATTTATGATATGCTTTAAAAAAGAAAATATAAACTCTTTAAAAAAATTAAAAGAAACATTTAAAAATGAAAACACTAATTTTACATTAAAAGAGTTTTTTGAAACGTTTGACTCTTTAAAAGAACAACATCTCTCAGATAAGCCTTACACAAATGTATTTGAAGCTTACAGTATTGAATTTTTACTAAAGCATACCTTGAATGAGCTAAATCACAAGAAAAATCAAAATATCTTAAAGAGGTTACTCTTCAACAAAAAACACAAGTGCTTGGCCCCATTTACAACTCTAAATTTTGACTCTTCAGGTAATATAAATGTGTGTTGCTACAATAGAACATATTCTCTAGGTAAATACCCTGATGTAACGCTAAAACAAGCCTGGTTTGGCGATAAGCTGAAAAATCTTAGAGAACAAATACAAAATTACAATTTTAATGTAGGGTGTGAGTTATGTTGCAATCAGATTGTATCAAAAAATTATGAAAATTCTCTTTTAAGAAATTTTGATATGTTTAAGGATGCAGTGAGCGTATATCCTATTAATTTAGAATTTGAATTCGGTAATGTATGTAACTATGAATGCATCATGTGTGGTGGGAAGTGGTCCTCTTCAATAAGAAAAAATAGAGAAAAACTCAGTCCTATTAAAACCCCTTTTGACGATGCTTTTATAGAGCAAGTAGTAGAATTGGCCCCTCACCTAAAATCTTTAAAATTTCTAGGAGGAGAACCTTTTCTAACACCTATTTATTATAAGATTTTAGAGCAAATAGGTGAAATTAACAACGATATTGTAATTTTTATTACAACCAATGGATCTATTTTAAATGAACGTGTGTTAAAATTAAGAGAAAAATTTAAAAGAATTGGTGTAATTGTGTCACTTGATTCACTTAATACTGAAACGTATTCAAAAATTAGAAAGAATGGCAATCTGCCAAGTGTCTTAAAGAACATAAACACATTCTATGAAAATAAAATGTTAGCTAGCATTGCATTTAGCCCAGTAATACAAAATGTATACGAGACACATGATGTAATAAATTTTTGTCGGGAAAGAAATATTAAATTTTTTATTAATACAGTAAACTCAGCTCTAGGTGGAAAAATCAAAGGCATTCACGAGAACGGAGAGTCAAATAAAATCTGGGATGGTATAGGCACAACTGAGAGTATAGTTGAATTAGATAATAAAATACCTGAATTTTGCCTCTCTAATTTAAGTGAAGAAGAATTAGATAAGGTTATAGCTTTTCTTGAAAGTAAAAAACACTTTGAAGAATATCAAAAAAGACTAGACAGTTTTATTAATCACTTAAAAAGTCTTAAAAAACAATGAAATTTGTTTGTTTAATCTTTACTTGCAAAAAAAACTTTTATAGAATTCAAACCCTAAGAGATACATGGATAAAAGATCTTGAAAAAAATAACATAGATTATTATTTTGTTTCTGGAGATAGTAAAATTTTAGAGCATAATAACCACTTACTATTGAATAATTTTTCTGAATGTTATGAGCAGCTACCGTTAAAAACTTATAAATCGTTTAAAGCCTCATTAAATTACAGCTTTGATTTTTTGATAAAACTAGATGATGATTGTTTCTTTAATTCTAATGAATTTTTAAAATTAGACTTTTCAGATATTGACTATATGGGTAAATTTAATAAGCCTAATGCATCAAAAATTATACATTTTTACAAATGTAATGATGAGTTTAAGAGAGAAAAACCACCAACATTATATGAATATGCAGAAGGCGGGTTTTATTGTTTAAGAAGAGCGTGTATAGAAGAAATTTCAAACTTACCAGAAAATACCTTTATTAACACACCAGAAAATTATAGAGGAGAGGATGTATTAGTTGGACAGCTGCTTAAAAATAAAAGAAAGCTCAATTTAAATACAGATTATTCTAAGCAACTCAATATGGACATAACACAAAACGGCATTTCACTTCACCCGGTTCATATGTCTCTAATGTATGATCTACTCAATAAGGGCTTTAACGAGCAGATATCAATTCTTAAAGATAATCCCTATAAAAACGAATATAATCTTAGAGATCTATATCTAAAAACACTAAATAAAAATATCACTAAATAAATTTCTAAAGACGTTTTTGCCATATCTATGCATATCAAGCTTGGTTAATCTGGCATACATTTCTTCTCTCAAAGCATCATTCTTAGTTTCATCGTAATTCCAATGGCCCCATTTGCCTGTATACATAGTATCAATTATTTTACCCAATGTTATTATTGGTGATTCCTTATTAGCATATGTATCAAAATCCTTGGTCGTACTCAGTAACCATTTCTTATAATCTTCTATTTTATATTTTATATTGTCCTTTACTTCTTGTTTTAAAATACTGTAGCGAAAAATCTCAGGATAATTTAAATTATAATATCTCACATTATCTGCCCTTACAAGCTCTTTTTCAAATAATCTCTTATGGTATTCTGGATAATAAAATAAATTAAAACAGCTCATGACTGATTGTAGGATAAATTTTATGCCTCTTTTGTTAATTTCTTTAATATTCTGTTCTATGGTTTGTGTATCACTATTGGTTCTTATGTATTCACCTCTTTCACCATCTAAATCCCAACTGCCAAAAATAATACAGTCATCAAATTTACTCAACAAATCATACAAGTTATTTCCTTTGTATGAAGAAAACATAAGATTGGTTATGAACCGTATCCTCACTTGTTTTTTATCAGCAATTATTTTGTTTAAAAAGTAATAGGTCGAATCTTGTATTGCAGGCTCTCCACCTGCAAACCAAATCTCTTCTAGATCGTCATAATTATCATCATAAACTTTGATTAAATCTGAATTTTTAAAAGAATTTTCTTTGAAAGAATTGTAACCAAAAACAGTTTTCTCATCATACAACCAGCTGGAGCTGTATTGTGAATTACAATAGGTACATTTTAAATTGCATCTGTTGCTTTCTATAATATTCCATACACCAAAATTTAAATCACTTGAACCATCCAATTTTACAGTAGGTATATTTTTCTTGGCACAATCAATACTTTCATCGCCTAGATATTTTTTGCATGAATTTAATGCACCAAAACACTCTTTATGGCATTCACCTATTTTTTCATTTCTTAACATCTTAAGACGCATGGTCTTTAAGACATCACTATTCCACAATTTTTCAGGTTTATCAAAAGAGCTTCCAACTAGGTATTTCTTATTACCTGCAAGTGCAGGACAGGGATAGACATTGCCATCAGTAAAATAATACAGGTGTATGAACGGTACTGAGCAAAAATGCTCTTGCTTTACTATTTCATCTATGGAATTCAATATAGTTATTTAAAGCATAGCAGTATAAAACAACTGCTATAAGTATTTTTAATGAATTTTAATGGCATTTATAATAAGTTTTGCAATGCGCCAGAAATGCAAAAGTTTATTACTGATATAAATTCTGTTGGAAGAGGGTTTAAGCGCCAAAAAAATAATCCTTCTAATCTATGCGATTTGTCCACATTGGTGTCTTTTAATTTCTACAAAGAGAAGTTAGTTAACTTTAAAGTGTATTGTGAAATATTTAGACATTTTAATGATAAAGAAATTTTATCTTTTCTTCCAACACCTGAGCACTTTAAACACTATATAAATTTTTGGGATTCTAACAGGGATTCTAGTCTTTGCTATGCATTAAAGTTAGACAGAAAATACAACCCCACACAATACTTTCATATTAAACTCAATAAATTTCTACCTGAATTTTATGAATGTGAAATGTTATTTAAAAATAAAATCAACTTTACTAGTGTTGGTGTTTCATATGAGTATGCAAATGATAAAGCCAAAAAGAAGCTTTATTATTACATAACTGAAGAGAGCGAAATTATAAAAATATTTTCTCTGTTCAATTTAACTGTGCCCGTTCAGTGGGTAGATCACATTGAATTTACCTATTTAGGTAATGGTGAAATAAAGGTAATAGTGATATATAAATTTAGAATTAACAAATGCATAGTTGGTTTGAAGGAAAATAATTTATATACAGGTATCAAGAAAAAAGCAGTAGACTTTTTCTACAATACATTTTTTATATACCCTTCTTACTTTGGTAAGTATGATAAAGATATCTGTTCGCTTTACTGGAGCGCAACAGAAACACCAATTAAAATAGGTGATAGGTACATCGATAATAAAGCGTTTTTTTCTAAAAAATATCTATCTAAATTAAATTGTGCTGTTTGAGCAAAACATAATAAGTGGAAATCTTTAATGGGTCATTAAAGTTATAAATTACTTCCTTGCTCCAATTTCCTGTGCTAAAAGCTGTATTACACCAATGTATAGCATACTTAGGCATACTCTGTTTGTGCATAAAGTAATTACCTACAAGAAAATTCTTTATGCCAACATAGTTATCATTTCCAAAAAAGTAATCAGGAACAATATATTTCTCTAAATCATTATTAATAACAAAGTCTTTTAAAATATCTAATGGTTTGATCCAATCATTATTAGTTTCATCTATATTTTTTTCAGTATCTTCTATAAGTTTTAGGAGCATTTCACTGCCTTTTGGAAACTTTATAATATTTGCAACAACTTTAGTTTTATTGTGTGGCCTAATAACTATATCACTATCTATTTCATCGAATGATTTCAAGCAAGTAACATCCATGTCTACATACCAACCCCCGACTTTGTATAGGATGTAATATCTAAAGATGTCTGAGAACCCACTAATTGAGTTTCTAACACAATCGCCATTGCCTTTATAATAAAACACTTTCTTTTCATCCATTATTTCATTAGCGTTTCTCAATACAACATCACCAGGAAGCTGTGACTTTATTTCTGTATTATAAGAAAATAAATTGAAAGAATGTTTTTGCTTTAAGAAGCTTTCAATAGTGAGTAAATCTAGTTTTGTAAGCCTTTCACCTTGGTAGAAAGCATTAATGGGGCAAGCCATATACTATATATAGACATATCTCTATAAAATCCATAATGTATAAATAATTCTACACATAAAATGAAAGGTACGTATATTAAGCTTCTGAAGCAGATTGTTAAAACCTATGGTAATAAAGCAAGAGACATTTTTAATTGCCTGTGTGATGCTAAAGATGAGTTTTACAACTCAGATGTTACTTTAGAAACAGTAGTTATGAATCATGATTATGACTACGTTTTAAAAATAATTCAAGAACATTGTATTGAAAAAAAACAGCTTAATAATGTATATTACAATCAAGAAGAAGCTTTTTTTAATTTTTTTATTAAAGAGGCTAAATGCCCTGAGTGTTTAGAGAACTGTGAAGAACTTAGAAAGCTCTATTTTGAAAAACTTGATAATATGAAAAATACATATACCTGTACTAAATGTGCAGAAAATAATTTAAAAATTTATTTTATTAGTAATTATTTAAAATCTGCTTTTAAGAGATTATATTGAGAGAATAAAAAGACTCGGCACTCTTACTGATTTGAAAACCTATGGTATTGCAATAAATTTATTTATGTGCCCTGTGAATAGTCATAATGAATGGGACAAGCTAGAGGAGGTAATCGTTGGTAATGGGTTTCCAACAGAGTTTCCAATAGATGATAATACTTTTAAATTTATATTTCATGATAATTTGTATGATAAGGGTGACATTGACAAATACGGCAGGTGGATTTTAGATAAAAAATATTCAGAAGAACAAAATGAAGATCTTAATAAGTTTTCTGACTTTTTAAAGAGCAGAAACATAACTGTTAAAAGACCTAAGCTGCCTATGAATGTAAATGAAATCAAGACAAACTGCTGGTCGTCATGCAACTACCCTGCTTTAAATGTAAGAGATTTAACCATGATAGTTGGTAATGAGATTATTGAAATTCCTATACTTGCAAGATGGAGACAGTTTGAAAATGATTATTTAAGGCATTTATTCTTAGAATATTTTAAACATGGTGCAAAATGGACTTGTGCACCGAGACCTTTGGCAGTTGATGAATCTATAGATTTTTCTAGAATCAATAAATGTAAAGATTTTACAGAGAATTTTATCTTAAAAAATAATTATCTTGGGTGCGGTGTTGAGATGGCTTTTGATGCTGCTAACTGCATGAGATTAGGAGACAAAATACTATTTAATGCACCTACAGTACATGAACAGCTAGGAGCCATGTGGTTACAGCAGCAGCTAGGCTCTTCATATGAAATATGGGTTACTAATTTTTTCGATAATCATATCGATTCAGTATTTTTACCTATTAAACCAGGTCTAGCAGTAATAACCTTACCTATTATAGACAAGCTACCCAAACCATTGCAATCATGGGACTTTATTCAAGTACCAGCAATTATAGACCCACAAAAAGCCTTAGACTACACCCCCTTAGCATCAGAAAAAATATTTTGCAATTTGTTAAATTTAAGCAAAGAAGAAGTTGTATGTCAGCCAGAGTATTATAATATTTTATCTCCCAAATTAAAACCATACGGTGTAGATGTCATTCCATTTAGATTAAGGCACAGCAGATTGTTTGGGGGCGGTCATCACTGTTTAACGTTAGATATAAGAAGAAATAGTAAGTTGGAATCATATTTTTAATAAATAGTTTTATGAACAATCCATTACAAATAATAGAAGAGTTTACCAGTAAACAACCTTCACCAGAATGGATATTGAATGAAAGTGGCATACCGTGGCTAGAGCTAGATCTAGATTCACCTTATAATGAAATGTACAAAGAAATTGATGCAATGAGAAAAAAATTTATAGGATTCTGTAAAAATATACCCAATGATGTTCCATCAGCAATAGCTAAAAAAGAAATTGCAGAAAAGTATAATTTACCACTTTTCGATACAGATAAAAATTGGAATTTTTTAACACTTTATGGTGTTAGTTCAGATACTGTTTCTTTTAATTTTGATTATCCAGAATTAAAAGACAAACCTGTACGTCATGATTTTACTGATATTATTGAACACTGCCCTGCTCATAAAAAATTCATAGAAAAAAACTTTACACTTAATGATGAGCTTCTTATAAAATATGCAAATCTTGGTCCAGGTGGATTCTTATTGCCGCATACTGATGCAGATAATGGAGACCATACTTTAAAGAAATTAAATAGTCTAACACTAATGGTTAAAAACCCAAAAGGGTGTGTGTTTAACTATGAGAACTGGGGTGATATTCCAATTAAAGAAGGTAAATTATATCTTCTAAATACAAACTATTACCACGCAACTCAAAATAAAGGTGATAAAGAAAGATACCATTTAATGTTTAGGATCACTAACAGATCAAAAACATTTATTGATTTCTTTAAAGATAAAGATTTAATAGTTAGATCATTCAATAAAACTATTAGTAACTTTGGCATTCAAAGAACAAGAACATTTATAGATTCTTTAAAGATAAAGAATTGATAGTAAGTGGTTTTTAAATTAAACTTGTTTAAAAGAAAACATCTGCCCTTCACTTGCATTTGAATCTTCATTATTGAGTCTCCATCTCAATAACCTAATTTTATTTTCATTTTTAAAAATTTGAATTTTTACATCTAATTTATTCTTATAAGGCTTGTAAACGCCATCTTCCCATTGATCAATAAAATTTAAAACTAGATTATAAGATGCATCGTTTTCACTCTCCATAAAGAATGTGCCAGTTTTATCATAATTTGTTTCATCACCTGTTGGTGTAGGGTTCTGCATTCTAAAAGTATCATCATCATTAAATGTTAATATTTTACCATCTTCTAATAGTAATTTCTTCATATATAATTACTTAGGTTAGTAAGCCCTCTTATGTTTATAATTTTTTCGCCATCTTTATACAGAAAATATGGGTATTTATGCTTATCTAAATATTGCTGTACTTGTTGTTTATAATTAAAAAATATATTTTTATTTAGAAATAATGTTTCTTGAAATAATTGCTTATCTAAAAGAGGTAACCTGTTTTCAATTTGATGTGGGCCGCAGCATTGACGTATTGTAATAGGGTTATCATAATTGCACCCTCTCATATTATTTGTCCAATTTAAATTTCTATTAATGTTTTTATCGCTAAAAATAGCACCATGCCCAGATAATAAAATATCAGAATTAATGCGCTTCATGTAACGAGCTATATAACAAGAAAGATTTCTGCCTATATCTGCTTCTTTTATATGTTCATCTTCAAATATTTTTAATCTCTGATTAAATCTCGTACTCTTATAATCAAAAAAACAATTACAGTTACATTTTTTAATTTTTCCTGAATCTACTATCATGCTACTATCCGTTACTTTGCATGGTGCTACATCATGAGGAAGGTTTTCAGTACTGCCATGTCGCCAATAGAAAATATCATTAGGATGGTAAGAATCAGTAATAACAGATAGAGCATTAAAATTTATATTGTATTTTTGTAAACAGCAGGCTATAGAGCCACTATCCATGCCATCGCTCAACAGAAGAGTAATATTTTTAGCATTTTTAACTTTCTTAAGAACTGATTTTTCAAAAGCTTCTTCCCAGTCTGAGATATTATCTTTTTTTTCTTCATTGTTAAAATTATGAATTTCATAAAAATTTAAAGCATATGTATCCATGTTGTAAACAAAATAACAATTCTCGTAAATTCTTGAAATAGCTTTTTGATTTAATTGTTCTAAGCAGGAGTATAAAGTAGAAATAGTTATAGAATCGTTGTCTGCAGAAAAATATATCTGTCTTGATCCAAAAATATCTGAAGATCCAATCAATATGCGTTTCTTTAAATCTATTAAAACAAAAGCATATTCACCATCTAGGTATTCTGTAAATTTCTCGCCATATTTCTTATATAAATCTATAGGGGTATTGCCATCAAATATAACACCGTCGAAAATACAGAATATTTGTTCATTAATATCTTTTAGCAGACAATCATCAGTATTACTACAAATTAGTATATTAAAATCAGATATTTTTTCCCTGTATATTTTTTTCCCAAAAAACGATAAAGGAAGTTCACATTCCTTAGTATTTAAGTCTTTATTAGATATTAAAAAACTACACATAAATAAAATCCAAAGCTCCTCCATACTTTGTCAAGCCACTATAAGCTTTTTTTTCTTTAAAAATAATTAATATTGTCTTATTATTTCTAGACTCATCTTGTGAAATCAATCTCACTAAAAAAACATCATTCTCAAGCGCGTATATTTGCAGCTTGTTTGTTTCTTTATCGTTCAAATCTTCAAAAATATAGTCTTGAAAATTTACCCTCAAGTCGAAAAATTTACCTTCTTTAAAAAAACGCATATTTCCGTTAACCATATTATAATTTGTAAATAAATCTAGCATATTGAAAATCATTGGTTATATGATATAATATTACTTATATGTCTAGAGTTCTGGTTTTAGTTCCGCATGGTGATGATGAAGTGCTTGGATTCGGGGGCACTATTGCAAAGCATGTAGAATCAGGTGATGAGGTTATTGTGACTACCATGAGAGGTGGTACTATACCGCGCTATATCACTCAAAATGCTGACTCTCATAAAGCTAAAGAGGTGTTAAAGTATAGTCAGCTAAACCAAATTGGTATGGAAGAGATAGACATCTACAACGAGCCTTATGGCTTCAAGTGTATTGTGGAAGAACATTTAGTCAAAATTAACCCGCATATTTTATACACCACTTTCTTATCAGACAATCATCAAGACCACAAAAGCCTGTTTCAGGCTGTGACTATAGCTGCTAGACCTTGTGGCAGTTTAACCAATTTGCAGTCTGTTTTTGTTGGTGAAGTATTCTCATCATGTGATCAGTCATTTTCTTTTGTTCGCAATAAATTTATGCCAAATTACTACAATATTCTTCAAGAACACCATCTCAATTTAAAAATTGAAGCACTTAAAAGTTACAGTCAGGAATGCAAAGAATATCCACACCCTAGAAGTGCTGAAATTATACGAGCTCATGCCATGACCCGAGGTTCAGAATGCAGAGCTAAATATGCAGAAGCTTTGATGCTATTGCGGCATTATAATGAATAAAGTTCTTATTATTGGTTGCGGCTATGTTGGGTCTGCAATTGCATCAATTTTTAAAACCAATGAACTAACAATAATAGATCCCAAATTCAATAACAATAAAATTTCTGATTTTAAAAATAAAACCTTTGATGTTGTTTTTGTTTGTGTTGATACACCAAAAAAAGAAAATTTTAAACTTTTAGATTCCATCTTAAATGAGCTCAATACAACTTTAGCCAAAAATACTATTGTTTGCTGCAAGAGCACAGCTTCACCAGTTTTCTACGAAAAAGCAGAAAAAAAATATAAAAACATATCATTACTCTATAGCCCTGAATACCTCTCGCATTGGAATAATATCAAAGATTTTCAAAATCAAGAATTTTTAATAGTTGGCGGCTATAAACAATCTGCAACAAAGATTATTAATATTTTAACTAAGAGATTAAAGAAGATTAAGACTGCAGAGCATACAGATATAAAAACAGCTGCATTAGTAAAATATTCTGAGAATGGGTTTCTTGCTTTGAAAGTTACTTTTGCTAATGAATTGTACAAAATTCATAAGACACTGAAGTGCAAATCATCATTTATTGATTTTACAAAATTATTAGGGTTGGATACAAGAATAGGAACATCACATTTCGAAGTGCCTGGTCGCGATAAAAAGTTTGGTTGGGGAGGTCATTGTTTCAATAAAGATAATCATGAATTTAAAAAGTTTTCAAAAAGCCCTTTAATAAAATTCATGATAAAGCTCAACAAGACTCACAGAAACTAAATTCAATAAGAATATTACGACATGCAGTTCCATAAAAAAAGCAGTTGAATTATAGAAGTTTAATGTTATTATATTTTTATGTTTATCGAAAAATACACAGCGTTCATAAAAGACAATACAACCAAGAAGTCTTTCAAAATAGTGCTTGATGAAAATACACCAGAAGAAGCACATAAAAAAATATACAACAGACTTAACTACTATCAAGATATTCTTAAAATAGAAGATTTTGGTAAAGATGTTGTGTTTGATAAAGACAAGGGCTTCATAAATAGTTAAATGATCAATGACTTCTTTGATGATTCAAAACCATGTCCATCAGAGATTCCTAATTGTGAAAGACTTAGGGAAGAATACAAGAAAGAACTATCTTTGCTCAATCCTAAAGCTTGCAAACCTTGTATGGTAAACGGCATTAAATCTAAATATATTAATATAATAGCCAACAGCGGAAGATGATCAAAGCACTTACAGTTTATTTCATTTCTCAGGCAGCAGTATTGTTCTGGTTTTATTCCCCATTCAAACTATCCTTGTATAAATTTATCACAAAAAAAGAGACTTTTTCTCATGACGAAGTGGATTTGTATCTACTAACAAAATCTTCTTTATTAAAAATATTAACTTGCACGTTTTGTTTTGGTTTTTGGACAAGCATTTTTGTTGCATTATTTTTATCTGAAGATTTAATATCTTTTTTACGCAATTTTTCATTGAGCTTGGTACTTATTTTTCTATACGAACAGATAATTAATTTTTTAAAGAGAGTGGATTAAATATCATTTTAAGCTAATATAAATTTATGTCAGATCAAATATCAGAGTTGCAAACAGAAATAACAATACAGGATTTGAAAATAATTGCTGGGGTTTTTGAATTAGCTGCTAGCAAGGGCTTATTCAAAGCATCAGACTTAACAATGGTAGGTAAAATTTTTGATAAAATTAAAGAATCGATTGCAGCTACTGTAGAATGAAAATAGAACTAGTCAATTTACAAGAAACAGACACAGCAGTTCACGTAAAGGTGCTAGCTGATAGCAAAGAAGTTGGTGTGCTGTATTTAAGCAAACAAGAGCTTGATAGTTTGCTGGATCTTATACGCAAAGGAATCACTAAAAGTTCTACTGAATTTGTAAATAGTCTCAATATTGATGATTGCCAAGACGATCTAGAAGACCTCGACGATTAATACATACTCTTTTTCATTAAATAATATAATGAAAGAGATTGACTTCATTCAATCCATATGCGAAGAGTTCACTGATATTGTCATCACTGACAAGAAGAAAAACTCTGTAATTTTTCATTTGCCTGCCAAATATTTTAAAGAACTCAATAAACGCTTGACAGACAAAGGATTCGAGCTCACATTTAAAAAAGCTGTCAGCAAGGGCCAGTATACTTGTTCCTACACACTTAAAAAATAAGTAGAATCATTTTAAATTTCCTGTACAATAGTATTAATGTTAAAGTTTGATAAAGTTAAGCATTGTTATAGAAACATACACACCAATGAAGAATACACTTCTGCTACAACTCTCATTGGCAAGTTTAAGAAGAAGTTTGATGTGGAGTTCTTTGCCAAAAAGACTGCCGATAAGGAAGGCATCACTGTTGAAGAAGTTAAAGCCAAATGGCAGAAGATCAATTCAGACAGCAAAGTCCGAGGCAGTTCCATTCATAGTGCCATTGATGAATACAATAAAACAGGGGAGAAACCCCAAGAATTCAAGGATATCCTGGATTCTCTTGAGTCTCTCAAATTATATGATAGATCCATTGCCAAATGTGAAGAACTGGTTTATAACCACAATTACCGCCTAGCAGGCACAGCAGATTGCATTGAAGATTTAGGCTCCACTTTTAATGTGTATGATTACAAGACTAACAAGAAGTTTAATCTGTATTCACAGTACAATTCTTTCTTTCTGGATCCTGTTGCTCACTTGAGTGATTGTGAATACAATGCCTATTCATTGCAGCTCTCTTTGTATGCTTACATGTACCAAAGCATGACTGGCAAAAGAGTGGGTAAATTGGGCATAGCTTACCTAGATAGTGACAACAAATTCAATGTTTATTACTCACCATATTTGCTCACAGATGTTCAGAAGATTTTGAACTATGCCAAGAATTAATTGGGAAGAGCATGCTCTTTTAATTGCTTGGGCTGCTACTCTGCGTTCAGAAGACCCTTATATGAAGGTAGGAGCATGTGCATTGGGTCATCAAAGAGAAGTGCTGGGTGTTGCTTATAACGGGTTGGCTCCTGGCAAAACAGTTTCAGAAGACTTTTGGTCTGACAGACACAAGCGCAGACCATTCATGATTCATGCAGAAGCAAATTTATTGGCAAGAATTAGCAAAGATGAAGCGCATACCATTGGTGTTACCCTGCAGCCTTGCAGTTGCTGTGCACAATCCATGGTGGCACATGGAGTCAAAAAAGTTGTATACACGGAGAAGTATGATTTTGATAAAGGCGGTCTAGATATTTTAAAATTTTATGGTGTAGAGTTAATTTGCATTCCTAAAGATCACATATTAAGTAAACTAAAATCATTATGAGATTTCTGGAAGTAATCATAGAAAATTCACCTGTTAAAGAAGCCAAGCTTTATAGCCCTGCGCAAAAAGCAGCAGAAAAACCAGATAGTGGAGTTACAATTCAAAACCCTGCTGCATATCATGTTATTCAAGACTGTGCAAAAATGACAGTTAGTTTTCTGCCGTTTTATGTTTTTGGATTATATGCACATCCTTTTGATGATCTAAAAGGCAAATTTAATTTCAAAGATGTTAAGGAATTTGTAGATGCAGCTTTTAGTGACATGACATTGAACCAACTTTTAATTCTTATTCTAGATAAAATTAAGAAACTGCCTTACACCCCTGCTCAAAGTTCCACTGATCCTTATGGCGATTATGAAAGCTATGAAGGTGTGAACGAAAAAGATGTAGTATCGCTTGTATGCAAAGCCTTCAACGTTCCCGTCTTGAAATAATTACGCCAATTCTTTAACGTAACTAACAGGACGCAGATTCAGATTCAATTTGAAGCTATTAACTGGCAACCCACTATCAAATCTCTTGATAAAATTTGATGTTGATTTGGTTAATGCAGCTTTGAATGCTGATGTTTTCTTGTTCTTTTTGACAACAAGATAAACGCTATCAGGAAAAACTCCAACCTTGTCCAGGTTATGAATCTTGTCCTTCAGAGCTCTGGCAATGGCGCAATTTTGTGGATTGGCCTTCTCGCCGAACTGGATATGCTTATCTTTAATGCCTAAGCTTATTTTCATGTAATTATTTAGTCATGGAATAAGTACTTTTAATGAAACTAATAGCCCCGTTTATCACACTACAAGAGCAATTGCGCATATTCCATTGGCAATCTGATACATATGCTCAACACAAAGCATTTGGCAAAGCATATGAAGCACTTGGAGATCTAGTAGATAACTTTGTGGAAGTGTATTCTGGCAAGTATGGCAAACCCGGAGCCAAGTTGAAATACAGCTTGAATCTGAGTAATTTTGATGGAGATTATGCAGAGTTCATTGACAGCAGCATCAGCTTCTTGGATGGGTTTAATGAAGAGTTTGATGCCAACAAAGACAGTGATCTTCTCAACATCCGTGATGAAATGAAGTCTGTTTTGAATCAATTGAAGTACCTACTCACATTAAAATAAGCAGAGCATTGCTGCATGTTGAGCATATAATAATACAATGCCCCGTTCGTCTATCGGTTAGGACTCGAGATTTTCACTCTTGCAAGAGCGGTTCGACTCCGCTACGGGGTACGCTCTTTAACAAATTTACTATAGCATTGGGTAGATACCGAAGTGGCCAAACGGGGAAGACTGTAAATCTTCTGGCTTACGCCTTCAGTGGTTCGAATCCACTTCTGCCCAAGTTTTTTTGTTCGGTAGCTCAGCGGTAGAGCGGTGCACTGTTAATGCATTGGTCGTAGGTTCGATCCCTACCCGGACAGCTGCCGGGTTAGCACAGTGGTAGTGCAACTGATTTGTAATCAGTAGGTCATCGGTTCAAATCCGATACCCGGCTCCATTTTGCCTTGTAGTGTAATGGTAACACAGCGGTCTCTGAAGCCGTTTTTCTAGGTTCAAGTCCTAGCGAGGCAGTTTTATCTTGTTTTATATGACAATTCATTTATACTTTTATTATGCACCTGTAGCTCAGCTGGATAGAGCAGCAGATTTCTAATCTGCGGGTCACAGGTTCAAGCCCTGTCAGGTGCACTGGATTAATATTTTTTCCAAATAAGTTATAGCATGAACGATAGAATAAATACTTTTATGAAAGATTGTGCTTGGCTCAGAGCGTTCCTATATTTTTCCATAGCTGCACTACCTGCATTAATTACTGACATCAGCAAATATAAAAGCTTTGCAGACATATCTCCTGTGGCATTGACTATTATTTTGGCTAACATACTATTACAAGGATTTATTGCTGTGCGAGCTTATTTGGATCAATCCATAACAAGAATTCAGAAAGATAAAAAAGACGGCAAAAAGGTGGATCTAATAAACGAACAACTTAAGTAATTACATGAAAAACATATTACCCTTCATTTTGATTCCTCTGTTAGTTGCTGGCTGTGTCACCACAGGCCCTGATAATAAGGTGGACCCAGCACAGACAGTTGAGAATGCTTTGCCTTACATTGCTCCTGCTGTTACTTTGACTTGCACCATAGTATTGGATCAAGCAGTTTCAAGCAGTGACAGAGTTGAGAAGGCCAAGATGATCAACAATGTTGCTACCATTGTGGAAGGACTGACTCGTGGATCCACACCCACACCAGATCAGTTGCAAAAAGCTCTTTCTGATTATCTTCCTGTTGAGAAGACTCATTGGGCCAAGTATGTGGTGGCCATCAAAGATCTGTATGCCACTCAATTCAACAAAGTGGGTGGCAACACAAAACTTGCTGTAGATGTTCTCAATGCCATTGCCAAGGGATGTAAG